>Ga0265342_10000199_pt1 | contig 67101 bp, 56 predicted proteins | sample 4CB327metaG_FD_203125 | JGI IMG/M metagenome (GOLD analysis project Ga0265342, IMG submission 203125) | Rhizosphere microbial communities from Carex aquatilis grown in University of Washington, Seatle, WA, United States - 4-CB3-27 metaG | ecosystem: Host-associated > Plants > Roots >...
TGGCGGGCGCGATTGATCGCGGAGCGGACGCGATCGCGAGCTTGCGGGGCGCGATTGATCGCGGAGCGGACGCGATCGCGAGCTTGGCGGGCGCGATTGATCGCGGAGCGGACGCGATCGCGAGCTTGGCGGGCTCGGTTGATCGCGGAGCGGACGCGATCGCGAGGTTGGCGGGCGCGATTGATCGCGGAGCGGACGCGATCGCGAGCTTGGCGGGCTCGGTTGATCGCGGAGCGGACGCGATCGCGAGGTTGGCGGGCGCGATTGATCGCGGAGCGGACGCGATCGCGAGCTTGGCGGGCGCGATTGATCGCGGAGCGGACGCGATCGCGAGCTTGGCGGGCGCGATTGATCGCGGAGCGGACGCGATCGCGAGCTTGCGGGGCGCGATTGATCGCGGAGCGGACGCGATCGCGAGCTTGCGGGGCGCGATTGATCGCGGAGCGGACGCGATCGCGAGCTTGTCGGACCGGTTGTCTAGGTAACACTTTAGACCGAGAGCCTGGGTGACACTTTCTGCTCGTTTGGGGACGCGATCCGGAGGGTCGGTTGAAAACGCCACGGAAGCGGTCGAAGATTCGTTGCTGTTCGACCATCGAGTGACTTGGCGGATTGGCCGTCTCTTGCTTGAGGGTCCGGTGCATTCGCGTTGTCGCTCTCGCACAACCGATCGACCTGACGAGCGCTCCCCACCCCCTGACTGGTCGCGTAGACCCATAGACACAGCAGGATCAGTGGGTCGATCGCGGGCCGCCCGGGGCCGTTCACCCGAGCTGCCACCAACTCGTAAAATCGCGTCGTGTCCAGCCGCTCCAGAGCAGCCCAGATCAGCCGCGCCTCGTGGTCTTCGGCGATCAAGCTATCCAGGTCGAACGTACGTCACTCCACCTGCGCGCGATTTGCCGCTTCCACTCTACGGTCACCAGCCTTGCCCATCATGCCGAACTTTGTCGCCCTGAACCCCGAGTTTATTCATTCACAAACTCTCAGGGAGCGGTCAGGTGCAGTTCGTTCAATCCCGGGGCTTCAGTCGTTCGCAGACATGTAGTGTTCGCGCAGGACCAAGCCGTCCCCCGCGAACCGCATCGCGATGACCTCCGCGAAGTAGTCCTTGTACCGGTAGCGCAAGGACGCGAGGCTCTGCGCACCTTCCCGCGCGAGATGGGCCTCGTCGAAGCTCCCGGACGTCTGGTGGGGAGCGCCGACCTCGGACACGAGCTTGCCCTGGACGTCGCGCGCCACACCCGAGCTCGGGAGATGCATGCGCATCGTCGAGACGTCGACGAGTCGACCGTGGGTGTCGAACCCGAAGTAAAGCTCGCTCACCGGACCGTCCGAGTCCGAGAGACCGAGGGCCGCGGAAGGCACGCCCTTGCAGCGGAGAAGCCCCTCCCGCACGTCTTCGCAAGCAACGTGCGTCCCCTCGGCCCAGGCCCGCGTCTGGGCGAGGGTCGTTCGATCGAGCTCGAAGCCGAGCGCCGGCCGCGCGGGCGCGGCTTCGAGGCCTCGCTCGGCGGCGATGGCGGCGCGGCGCGCCGGTTCAATCTCGGCGAGCTTGGCGTGACCGACGGGGCAGCCCCCTACGCTCATGAGCAAGCCGCGCGCGAAGGGCATGTGGAGGACACCCACGGCCGCGACACCGGCCGCAAGACTGCCCGCAGTGATGGCGAGAGCTCGTTTGATGCGCATCGGCGTTCTCCTCATTGCTCCGCCCCGGCGTCCCCTGGGAACGGCTCCAAGCCCGCGTCGGCGACTGAGGGCGTGACGATTTGCGGTTTGGTGCTCACCAGCACGCTGGCCAGGGTGGCCACGTCGGCGGACGAAACCCCGGCGCCGCTGAGCGTCGCGCCTGCGATCATGACAAAGGTGTCGAACGTGCCTCCAGAGATCAGAAGCGGCGCGTGGATCGCCTGCATCGAGCGGCAGGTGTACGACCCGGCGTCGCCGGTGATTGTCGCGGGGTACGTTTCGGGGCCGCCCGCTGCGTTGCCGACGAGGTCCGTGAAGCACTCCTCGATCTGATCGGCGGTCGGGTGTCCGTTGCCGGGAGCGCCCCCCTGGAAGAAGAAGTAGCTCGCGATATCGGCGTTCTGGAGCTCGGCGGCGACGATCGCGTTGACGGCGCTCCGAATCCCCGCGTGACCGCCCAGCCGGCCGTAGAGGGTCGACCCCGCGTCCGTGGGCCCTCCCTCGGAGGAAGCTCCTCCGCCCTCGCCAGGCGATCCGCCGTCGCTCGGAGCTCCCCCGCCGTCGCCGGGGAATGCCTCCAACCCCGCGTCGGCGAGCGAGCTCGTGACGATTTGCGGCCGGGTCGCTTCGAGCGCAGAAGCCAGCGTGGCGACGTCGGCGGACGAGACCCCCGCGCTGGTGAGCGTCGTACCGGCGATCATGATGAACGTATCGAACGTGCCTCCGGAGATGAGGAGCGGCGCGTGGATCGCCTGCATCGAGCGGCAGGTGTACGACCCGGCGTCGCCGGTGATCGTCGCGGGGTACGTTTCGGGGCCGCCCGCTGCGTTGCCGACGAGGTCCGTGAAGCACTCCTCGATCTGATCGGCGGTCGGATGTCCGTTGCCGGGCGCTCCTCCCTGGAAGAAGAAGTAGCTGGCCATGTCGGCGTTCTGCAGCTCGGCGGCGACGATCGCGTTCACGGCCGCCCGAATCCCCGCGTGACCGCCCAGCCGACCGTAAAGAGTGGAGGCTCCCGTGTCGGCGCTTCCGGTATCGGGAGTCGAGCTCCCCGCGTCCGCCGCGCTCCCATCGTTCTGGGGGATCACGGTGCTGTCGGCGGCGCCCGAATCGGCCGCCGGCCCCGGGCTCGAGCTGTCGCTGGAGTCGCACCCCGCGGTCAGCGCGGGTGCGGCCACGAAGGTCAAGGCGCCCAGTGCGGCCTTGACCAAGACGTTCGTTCTCGAAGCTAGCTCGGTCATCTTTTTTTCCTTTCCACGCGAGACGCCGTTCGCAGCGCCCGGATGACTACGTTCGACGGGAGCAAACGGTTCACGAAAATCGCACGCGCGACGGCCCTCTCCGAGGGCGATGGTATGGTGCGCGCCGTGTCAGCCTCGCGTGCGCCCCGAAGGATCCGGTTCTTGCCGAGTCGGAGAACCACGCCCGCGATCCGCAGTCGCGGGCAACAAGTGACCTTCCTCGACGACATCTACCATCGGGTGCTCGGCATGCCGTGGTGGACCTTCTTCGCGTCCGTGGTCGCCGGATGGCTCGGGGCGAATCTCGTCTTCGCGGTGCTCTACGCGCTCGTGCCGGGCTGCGTCGCGAATGCCTCCGGATTCGAAGAGGCGTTCTACTTCAGCGTGCAGACGCTTGCGACCATCGGCTACGGGGGCATGGCGCCCGCGACGCGATACGGACACCTCGTCGTGGTCGTCGAGGCGCTCTTCGGCACCGTCGGGGTCGCCCTCGTCGCGGGCGTCACGTTCGCGAAGTTCGCCCGCCCGACGGCGCGGGTGCTCTTCGGAGAGAAGGTCGTCGTTCACCTGCGCAACGGAGTGCCCCACATGGTGTTCCGGCTCGCGAACTGGCGCGGCAACATGGTGGTCGAAGGACAGCTGCGCGTCATCCTTCTCATCCTCGAGAAGACGCGCGAAGGCGACGTGATCCGCATGCCGCGCGAGCTGCCGCTCGTGCGAGACCGGACCGCGCTCTTCGCTCTCACCTGGGTGCCGATGCATAGAATCGACGAAGGGAGTCCCTTCTGGGGTGGCGAGGGCGCCCTCGAACGACTGCGCGAGCAGCGGGCGGAGCTCTACCTCGCGTTCACGGGGCTCGACGAGACCATCGGCCAGCCCATCCACGCGCGGCACATGTACCGCCTGGAAGACATCGTGTGGAACGCGCGGCACGTGGATGTGCTCACGATCGAGGACGACGGAAGCCGCACGATCGATTACTCGCTGTTCCACGACGTCGAAGTGCTCGGTGAGCCGTCGGCGATTGCGTGGGGCGAGACCTGGGATCGCGCGCATTCGTGAGATAGAGTGCGCGCGTGCGCAGGCAGCGACCATGAAATGGTGCGTAGTGAGAAGCAAACGCCACGCGGAGATCGCCCGCTCGGTCGCCGTCCGACTTGCCGCTTCCGTCGCTCTCCTTCAGAGCGCCGGTTGCTCCGAGCTCACGGAGCCGCCGACGCCGGAGCCGGTGTCGATTGAAGCGATCCCGGTCGCCGCCGCTCCACCTGCCGCCACAGTCCCTTCCCCTGCGCCATCGCCGGCGCCTTCCCCCCCGCCGGGACCGGAAGAAAAGATCACGATCACGACGCTCAAGCCCGGAAAGGGACTGCCCGCCCAGCCACGAGACAAGGTGAGCGTGCACTACGTGGGCACATTGACCGACGGAACGAAATTCGACAGTTCGCGCGACCGAAAGAAGCCGTTCGAGTTCGTCCTCGGGTACGGCCAGGTCATCAAAGGTTGGGATCAGGGCGTCGTGGGCATGAAGGTGGGTGAGAAGCGCAAGCTCGTCATCCCGCCAACTCTCGCCTATGGCGCCCAGGGACGCCCGGGCATCCCCCCGAACTCGACTCTGGTGTTCGAAGTCGAGCTGCTCGGCCTCACCCGAGCGCAAATCAACGATTGACGCCGACCTGCCGCAGCAGCCGACTCGTGGATTCACGTCCCACCCGACACGGCGCGCGTTGCGCGAGCCCCCCCGCGCTTTGGGCGGGGCTCATCACGGCCTTGGTCGCCTGCTCGCGCGCGCCTGCCACCTCGCAGAGCGCAGCGCCCAGCGAAGTGGACGCGGCGGCGCCAGATTCCGATTCGCCGGCGCCCTCGGCGCCGAGCAGCGAACCGCCGGTGCTCACCGGTCGAGCGCAAGAGATGCTCCTCGGGGTTCTCAATCCCCTCTTGCGCCCGCATCTCGAAGTCTTGGGCGGCCATTTCGGCGGTGACGCGGAGAGCCCACTCGCGGTCCAGCGCGTCGACGTTGCAGGCGCGCGAACGGCCCTCCTCGTTTCGAAACAAGACGGCAAAGATCCCATCCTCCTCCTCGTGGACGGCGACCACCTCGCGTGGTCAAAGCCGTTTCCCACGTTGGGCATCGCTCCGCCTTTCGACCACCTGACGCTGGCGCCTCGTCCGCGCGGAGGCGTCGTTCTGTTCGGCTACGGAGCCGCCGTGCATCAGGTGGTCGCACGCATGTGGGCGGACGACGGGACACAGGAGCCCGACCTCCGAGTCGCCTCGTTCAACGCGTGCGACAAGCTGTCGGCAGCCCACAGTCGCGAGCTCGGATGGGTCGTCGCATGCGCCTCCCGATCCGGGGTGCGCGCGCAGCGACTGGATGAAGATCGCGGACCCGTGTGGGGGGAGCGCGGTGTGGCCGTCGGTGAAGCCGGCGCAGTCGGACGAGCGACGATCGTGTTCGACACGGCGACGACTTGGGTTCTCGTGGAGCGAGCCCACCGGCCCGACGCCGACCACGTGATCGCCTTCCGGTATGACGCGAAAGGGCAGCCCTTGTGGCCGGCGGCTGCAGACATCGGCGTGCCGGCCGGCCCCCCATACCGAACGGCGTGGGTCGAGCCGAACCTGGCGTACGGGGGAATCGTCCGCCTCGAGCTCCCCGGTGGCCTGATCGGCCGGCAAGGGAATGCGGTCGAGGTGGGACAGGACGGTGAGGTCCGGAGCATCGGCCCGTAATGGGGCCGCACCCGTGTTGCGCTTTTGCGGGATGGAGAGAAGCTCCCGCTGCGAGCATGGGGCCTTCTGGAACCGCACCTTCGAACCGCGCATGAGGTCCGGGTCCGGCCTGAGAGACCTGCGGCTCCTCGCCTATGTGGTGCTCGGTGGCCTCGTGGGGACCACGTACGTCGTGTTCGACGTGCTGTCCGAGGGGCGGATCCGCAGCGGAACCATCGGGGGCACGCTCGCCGCCATGCACGCCCTGATCGACCATGGGGTACCCGTGCTCACGGGAGGTCTTCTGGGCGTGTGCGCACACTATTTCCGTCTGCGTGCCCGCCTCTCGGCGGCGGAAGAAGCGGCTGCCAGGGCCGACATGCTGCGCACGAGGTTACAGAAGGTCGAACGCGACCAGGCCGTTTGGGTGCTGGCCGCTGCGGTCCTGCACGAGCTCAACAATCCCCTCCATGCCATCGGTCTCTTGCTCGACGAATGGAGCGCGCGCGCGAGCGACGACCGGTCCCGCGCCGACTTGGTCGAGCGCGTGCGGTCCCAAGCGGAGCGTGCCTTGTCCAACCTGAAGATGCTTCGGTCGATGCGCGGCACGGGAGAGCCCGAGCTCCAGCGCGTCGCGCTCCAGCGCCTCATCCACGCGCTGGCCGACGACGTAGAACCCCTCGCGGCCGAAGAGGGGCTCGTCGTGCGTACGGAGTGCGAGGCGCCGGTGCAGGCGAACGCGGACCCGAGATACGTTCGCACGATCCTCGAGAACCTCTTGGACAACAGCCTGTCGTCGCTCCGCGACCATCGTTCCGGGTGCATCACGATCCGGCTGTCGGCCGAGCACGGACGGGCCGTCGTCCGCGTGCGAGACGATGGTCCGCCGATCGACGCCGACGTGCTTGCAGCGCTCTTCGAGCCCCTTCGCTCGACGAAGAAGCACGGGCTCGGCTTGGGCCTCCCGATTGCCCGAGCCCTCGCGCGTGCGATGCGCGGCGAGCTCGCGCTCGACAGCGCGGACGGCAAGGCGTTCCGTCTCGAGCTGCCTCTGAGCCCTGCATCGTGAAAGCAACCATTCTGCTCGTCGAGGACGAAGACGACACGCGCGAAATGCTCGCGAGCGCGATCGAGCGGGCCGGGTACGGCTGCGTGACGGCTCGGGACGCGCCGGGAGCGGTCGAGCGCGCGCGGGCGGGCCTCGTGGACGTGATTGTCACCGATGTGGTGCTCGGCAGCGACGATCGTGGAGGGCTCCTTCTCATCGCCGACCTTCGCGCCATGGGCGTGCGTGTCCCCGTGCTGGTCATCACGGCGTACGCAGACGTCGAGAGGGTGAAGCTTGCCCTCAACGAAGGAGCAACGCACCTCCTGGAGAAGCCTTTTCGCGCGGCGGAGCTCGTCGACGTGATCGAGCGGGTTCGCACGCAACGGAGCGATGTCGGGCATCGGATCGACCAAGTTCTTTCTCTCGCGCGCCTGACGGACAAGGAACGCGCCGTCGCCCGCCATCTCCTCGACGGGCTGTCCAGCAGCGAGATTGCCGAGATCGAGCACAACAGCCCGAAGACGATCCGGCAGCACGTGAGCCAAATCTACGCCAAGTGCAACGTGGGAAGCCGCGCGGAGTTCTTCCGACTCGTGTACACGCGCTGACGGCGAGGCGGCGAGGCTCACTGGCAAGAGCAGCTCGGCACGGCAGGATCGCGGCACGTGCAGCCGCTCCCGCACGAACCACGACCACACGACGTCCCCTTGTTCACCGTGAAGACGTTGTCCGCGAAGCTGCAGATCGGCTTTTCGCCCCCATCCTCCATTGCGCAGCTTATGCCCCCGGCCAAGAGGCAAACAGCCCCGGACCCCCCGTCGGAAGTCAAACACGTGATGGTCGGGGCGCAGCTACCGGGGATGCCGAACTGGCCGACGACGACGCAGCTCCAGAAGCCCGCCACGCAGCTGCAGTCGTAGAACGTGTGCGACGTGGTGAGTTCGTCGACGATTGGGCAGTTTGGATACGAGCAGAAGGGACAGGAGTGGGCGTAGAGAGAGCATGTGCCCGATGGTTTCGCCGACTCGGGGTAGCAAGAGCCGACGCCCGCATCGGAATGAATGTGACATTGCAGATCCGCGTCGGCCGGAAGCGCCGTTCGGCTTCCACACGCAGCGATGGCCGTCGCGACAAAAGCTCGAGGGAACCAGGTCGCCGCTGCAGGCGGGCAACGGCACAAGAGGGATCCGATGGCCTTGTTCATTGGGTCGCCATTGTCTCCTGTCAGAAATGCAGCGCCAGCGTGGCAAGCAGCGTCAGAGGAGGAGCGGCGATGAGGTGCGTCGCCGACGACGCGAGAGAAGTGGTCGGTTTCACGCTCCAATTCGAGACGAAGACCTCTTCGTCGTCCGCGTAGTGCAGGTCGAGCAGATTGTACCCGTCCACGCCGAGCTCGATGTCGCCGTAGCGAAGCGCGGCGCTGGCGTTGAGCACGTGGCTATCGGGGCCGACGATCGTGTCGGTCAAATGACGGCCGGCCAGAAACGTGTATCCGACCCCAACGCGCCCCGTGAGGGGTCGCCGAGCGAGGTCGGCGAGCTTGCGCCGGGCGGTCACATCGACCCGCACCAGGATGGGCGGGATGTTCGGGACGTAATGCGACACGCCCGCGACGAGAGTCGTGAACGTCGCGGTGGTCACCGACGCGGCGGTGGAGACCAGTAGCCAAGCGAATGGCTTGGCGACCACGGAGCCGACGATCCCTCGGCGGATGCTCGCGCTCTCGGTCGCCAGCCCGCCCGATGTCGCCTCGAACACGACTTCGTTCCCGACCCAGGTCTCGAATGCCGACAGCGTTGCCGTGTAGCGATCGTGGTTGAGCTGCGCCCGGAAGCCCGCCTCCACGGAGCGCACCTTGGAATACGGCGTCGAGCCCTCCTGCAGATTGGGCTGGACGCTGCCTGGTGAGGCGACCGACGCAGCGGGGTTGGAGCTCGCGGCCAGAGATCGGAACCCCTCTCCGTAGGACACGACGGGTGCAATCTCCGGCGTGACGTCGTACTCGGCGGTCACCCGCGGGCCGGCCGCCACGCCTTGCACGGCACGCACGGCCCCGGGCAACGCGCCCAGTGGCGCCAGTCCCGCCGGGACGACGTTTTGCAGGTGGTCGTCGACCGAAACGGCAAGCAGATCGGCGCGCAAGCCGCCCGACAGGCGCAGTCGTTTCCAGAGGCGCACATCGACGTCCAGATAGGCGCCGATGTCGAGCGTGTTCAAACCCTCGTCGACGCGCCGGTCCCAGGCCTGCAGCGCACGACCCGGCACGACGTCCGGTGGGTTGACCGGGTTGATTAGACTCTTGGTCTGGTCCGTGTGCCCGGCGCGGAGCGATACGCCCGGCTCGGACGCGACCTCCAGCCAGGGCCACGGATGCCATGGGGCCGCGTGAACGCGCGATGTGAGACCCGCGGCCGTTTCGACGTTGGTCGTCTCCCAGAGGTCGCCGAGGCCGCCCGGGAGCGCCGGATCGATCTCGGAGCTGAGGATGTTGCCGCTGAAGTTCTCCCGGGAGCGAAAGTCGGTCCACATCACCCACGGCGCGAGCTCCAGGCGTGCGCCGCTGGGCAGGACATGGTCGAAGTCCGCCCCGAAGATGACCCGCGACGACTGCACGCCCTGCCCCTCCGTGTAGTAGGGATAGCTGTCGTACAGGCCGATGCGCCCTGCATCGACATCGTCTTGACGCACGACGCCGGGCAAGGTCGCGCGCGCGCTGTAGGCCGTTGCGAGCAGGCGCACGTGATCGCGCACGCCGACATCGATGCCGACCTGCGCATTCAACGTGCCCGACTCCGCAGACCGATTCGCACCGAAGCCGTCCGTCTTTCGCAGCGCGAACGCGGCGAAGGTCTCCTGGTCGGCGCCCTCGGGCGCCGCAATGGCCATCAACCGCATCTGATTGAACGAGCCGTACGTCGTCTTCAGGTGGTAGCCACGCTCGGCCACACCGAGGTCGAAATACGCGCTGCCGACGATGGCGGCGTCCCCCTGGCGCGGGTCGTACGGTCCCTCGAGCACTCGAATGCTACGCACCACCTCGGGAATGATGAAGCTCGCGTCCGCGTACCCCTGCCCCTGGACATGCAGCGGAATGTTGATGGGAACGTTGCCCACGCGCATCTCGATCCCCGACCCGTGCTCCAGATCGAAGCCGCGCAAGAAGACGTCGTTGCCGAGTCCCTCGCCATCCTCGTGGTCGACGAAGAAGCCTGGAGCCGCCGAGAGCATTTCGGCCGTTTGCTGGCGGGGCGACGCCTCCAGCATGTCGCGCTTGATCCGCATGTCGCCGAGGCCCCGGGGCGACGACCAGCCGGCGCCGCGAACCTGCACGACTTGCGCGTAGTCCTCGTCCTGCTCGTTGGTCGAAAGCGGCCGTGTCGGAGGCGAGGGCGCGGAGGCTGCTGCGGCTTGGACAGGTGGCGGCGCGGGGGGAGGCGGGGCGGAAGGCGGGTGAAAGACGACGACGTATTCGACGCGCGACCGAATGGGACGGCCGTCACGAGTCGACGGACGAAACTGGGTGCTCTTTGCGGCGCTCGCCGCCGCGGCGTCGAACGACGCAGGCGCGTCGGCGGGGGCGCGCGACAGGGCCACCGCGGACTCCACCTGCCCGGAGGCGTCGACGACGAGCTGCAGCACCACTTGCACTTCGACGGCGGGCGCGCCTTCGGGGAACCCGGCCTCGACAGGCGCCGTCGGTTCGGCGCCGACGACCTGTGCACGCGCCGGCGACGACGCGAGCGCCAGCGCAAGCGCCGACGATGCGGCAGCGCAGAGCTTCCGGCGAGGGCACGTCACATGAGCACGAGCTCGCCGACGAGCCCCGCCACGCTCCCGTCCGGGGCCGTTTGCGTGTCGCCGTCGATGTCCGAAGTGAACAGGTAGGCCCCCTCCTGAAACGGCGCGACGAAGGTCGTCGTGGCGCTCGCGCCCGGCTGCAGGGGCGGGATGTTCGCACCGGGGGGAAAGCACGATTGTACCGGGCAGCCGAGGCCATTGGGAGTCGGCCGGCAATGAACCACCAGGTCGTGCGGCTTGCTACCGGCGTTGACGATGGTCAACGTGACCGTGGCGGCGTTCTCGACTGTGATGTTCGGCTCCGTCGAGCCGCTGTCGGCCGCGCCAACCGAGAACGCCACGTCGTTCACCGTGAGGTCGACCACCTGGCTGCCGCCGCTGGCCCCGTTTTGGTCCGTCCGGCAAGCGTCCGCGCTGCCGGAGCCGTCGTTGCCGCATCCCGCGGCGGCGAGAACGGAACCGAAGCACGTCGCGGCAATCCGCGTCCTTCGCTTCGCGGCACCCCGCATCACCACTTGTCCCGCTCGCTCATCCCGATCATCGCCGGGCAGCGTAGAAGGCCGCTCGGCCGGGGGGTATCCGGCAGTTGCCGGATGCGCGCCCTAACGGCCCGTCACCTGCCACTGGTAGACGCCGAGACACGGCCGCGCCCGATCGACCCGCGTCGGACGGCACAGAGTCGCGACAGGACGCAGTGGCCAGCGCGAGTCGGCGAGGCCGGCGAGCTCGCTCGTCACCCACACGCGAGCGGGCAGCTCATCGCAGTGCGTGAGCTCCAGGTGAGCCTCGTCCAGGGATCCCGCGACCACGCCGGACGACGCGAGCTCGGTCACCTCGAAGAAGCGGACGCTCGCCACGCCAAACACAGCCAGGCGCTTCGGCGACGGCTGCGCACGCACGAGATCGACCAGCTGCTGGCCTGGTGGCGGGATCGTACGGCGGGCGTGCGCGTCGCCGGCCGTGCGCACCGTCATGGCCATCGCCAGCGTGGCCACAGCCGCGTGCGCGCCGCGCGATCGGGCCGCCGAAAGAGCAAGCCCCGCGGCGAGCCCGGCGACCAACGGGACGGCGTGACGCGGCTGGTCGCGCAGGTTCTGGCCGAGCCCGATCCAAACGAAGTAGGGGGTCGCAAGCGCGAGCCACGGCCACGAGCCCCGCCAGCTCGCCGCGCGCCACGCGACGAGCGCCTGCTCTGCCGCGACCACGAGGAGCGCCGCGGTCGCGAGCCCGAGCGCGTCGGCGCCGACACCCAGTCCGTCGACGAAGATGTCGCGCATCATCCAGAGGGCGCGAGCGATTCCAGGCTCGGTCACGATCGTGCCGCCCCAGCGCGCCGCGTGCCCGGCGAAGTGCACCGCGTAGAGGGCCGCCAGCTTCGCCGGCCCGACCCATGCGACGAAGGGCGCGGCCCATAGCACGCACACCGCCGCGGCCGATCCCCAGGCACGCTTTCGGTCGGTGCGGCCTGCCATCCCGAGCGCGGCGACGTAGAAGGGCGCCCACGAGAGCCGGACGCCGAGACCGAGCGCGGCGCCGAGCCCCAGCACCACCGGCCCCCACGACCCGGACGGGCTTCTGCGCGAAACCGAGAGACCCCACACGCACGCCGCGGCGCACGCGAGCGCGGGCGCCTCGCTCCCCACCCCCGTGCACGCGCGCCAGACGCCGGGCGCGACCGCCACGACGATCGCGACCATCCAGGCGGCGCGCTCCCCGGCGCATCGCCGGGCGGCGTCCCACGCGAAGGCGATCGCAACCAACCCGCTGGCGACCGCCACGAGGACACACGAGCGCATCGGATCGCCCACCGCCGCCGCGGCGATGCGAAGGAGGGCGACGTACACAGGATAGCCCGGCGGGTGGGGACGGAAGCGCGCGAGGTCGAAGTCGCGCACGGATTGAACGAAGCCGACGCCGTCCCAATCGTCGGGCCACGCGGGGGCGGTCGCGAACAGGAGCGCCGCATAGGCGGCGAGCGCGAAGCCACGGACGGACTTCACAAGCTCACGATCTGCGTCCGGAAGGTCAGCGTCGTGTCGCTCGTCGCGATCTGGCGGACGAATAGCTGCACGAAGCTCCCGAACAGCGCGTCGCTCGGCCCGATGCCCGTGCTCCCCGTCGGCCGCGACATCCATCGCCGCATGTGATCCACGATCTCGTTGGAGACGGGGTTGACGTCGACCACGACCCCGAGAAAATACGATTGCCTGGGCTCGAGCAACCCACGACGGACGATCGGCATATCGCGCGCCTCCGTGCAAAGGCGCAGCACGCCGTCGAGGACCGCCGCCTGGTCGCGCTCGCGCTCGGGCTCGCTCACATGCACCCGGTACACTTCGTCCCACAGGTCGTAGACGACATGGCACACGCGGGGTGCAAGCGCGACCGGGGCGTCGTCCCCGATTCGATAGAGGTAGGCGCGCATCGCGATCACCATCGGCAAGCCGCTCGACAGCTTCTTGACGAGCGCCGGGTCGAGGAGGACGTCGCGGTACGAGAAGCTCGCTCGGAGCAGGTCACGGTCCCACGCGTAGTTCGCTTGCCGCGGCATCAGCGCGGCCGGATGCGCCGGCTGCTGCTGCGGCCCGGGCTGCTGGGCGACCGCGACGGCGGGCAGCACCCCGAGGAAGAGGAGGAGCGCCGCTCGAATCGCGACGCTCGGCCAGCGGGTGTGCGGGGACCTGCTCACGGTCGAGCCGCCCCTTGCTTGAGGCCGAGCCCGACGAGGTTCGAGACGCCGAAGACGAAACCACCCGCTTGCGTGTCGATGCGAAGCCCCGCGTTGAACGTCAGATCGACCGGGACTCTGCGAAGGCCCGTGTACCCCACCGTGCGATCGGAGAACGTGGTCTCGTCGGCAAGGCCGTAGAGACCGAAGCGGCCGAACAGGTCGACGCCGTAGATGGACCGGGCGCCGCGATAGAGCGGAACGCGGTACTCGGCGTCCACTTTGGCCGCGTAGTTGCCGTAGCGGACTTGGACGATGTCCGTGCCGAGGAAATTGAGGGCTGGCCGGCGATCGAAGTTCAGGTCGAGAACGCGGTCGGGCAGCAAGTCGGTGAGATCGCCGACGTAGAAGCAGTCGAATATCGGGGCCGTGCCCACGACCGCGCCCGCGAAGCCATCGACGTGGAGCACGTGCCCCCAGGGGAGAGGAAACCAGTTCGATGCGCCGAGAACGACTTTGCCGTACGGGTAGTCGCTTCCGAAGGGCGTGAGGGACGCCTCGACTTTGGCGACGACGTGATGGCCACGGGTCGGCAAGAACGGCTCGTCGCGGGTGTCATGCGTCAGTTGCGCGCTCACCGTCGAAAGGAAGGTCGAACCGAGGGGAGCATCGATCTTCTCGAGGCGGTATCCGAAGACGATCTGCGACGAGATGCCCAGGTCGTGCCCAGCGGCGATCAGGCCCCCGAAGCGCTTGTACTGGGCGATCGGGGTCGCGATCGAAGAGTCGCTCTGATCGACGCGCGCGTCATGTTTGCCGAATACGTCGGTCGCCGCGTTGTAGAGAACTTGCGCTTCGGCGTCCCAGCTGCTGCGAAGGAACTGCGGAGCCGCAAGTCGCGCGCGGAGCGCAAGCTGGCTATCGGCCACGGCGAACGCTCCGCCGAGGGCGACGCCGGTGCCCGCCAGGTTGGTCTCCGTCACTTGTGCGCCGCCGTAGGCCGTGAGAGGGCGCGCGTATCCGCTCGGCGCGACGTCGGCGGAGACGCCCAGCCACAATCCGTCGACAAGGATCGTGTTGCGCTCCGAGACGGAGACGACCAGCACCACGTATCCGCGGCGCGTCCCGCGCCGGAGCGACAGCTGGACGTCCCGGAAGAAGCCGGTGCTGAGCAGGCGGAAGCGAGTCCGCTCGATCTCCCGGTCGTCGACGTCGAGACGATCGCCGGGTCGGAAGGGAACGTAGCGGAGCACCACGCGCGCGAGGGTCGTCGTGTTCCCGCGCACCTCGACCCCCTCCAGCGCGTATTTGGACCCGACGACGATGGACGCGACCGGGGCCGGTGCGGCCGAAGATGGCGCCGAGGCGCTCGGCGCCAGAGCCGTCGATCCGGGAACCGGCGTGCCGATCGTCGCCGGAGGAGGCTCGGGCGGCGATGCCGGTGCAGCGGACGGAGCGGGCGCGCCCGCGCGGTCGGCGGGCGGTTCCTGCTGTCCGTCGCCCCAGGTGCGCACCGCCTGCGCGCGTGCGGGCGACGCGAACAAGACGAGCGGCGCGAACAGCGCGATGCTCACCCGTGCACGAACCGACGTGGAACGCACGCGTCTCCTATCGTGCGCGGAGAAAGGGACGCGTTCGAGCGTGCTCGGCCACGGGGTCGAGGTACCTTAACGCGGCGCGGTGCGACACGTCGTACTCAATGAGAGCGAAGCGCGGTTCGCGCGAGACACGCGCTTCCGTGCAATCGAGCGGCAGGACCTCACCGAGGCGATGCCCCGACGAAGGTATGCCATTTGCTCACCTCCTCGGAATGACCACCGCGAAGACGTCTCCAATCAAGACCGAACCGACGAATGACGCGCCGCCCTCGACCGTAGCAGCGCGCCAGGAGCTCGCCGTCGGCGGTGGAAAGCCAAGGGAGCAGCTGCCGCCGGCGGACGCGGCCGATGACCCTTATGCCAACGTGGCCTGCACGGATTAGCCCGGCGCCACAGGGCACCGTGCGGGCGTGGCTTTCGGCCCCGATCCAGGGCGGGTGGAGCTACTTGGCCAAATAGAGGGTCAGCTTCTTCGTCTGGCCCGCCTCGACGCTGAAACCGACCGTGAGCTTGTGAGCCCCGTCGCTCGTCACGAGCGTCAACCGGTGGTGGCCCGCGTTCACCGGCAGATGATGCTGCGGGGTCGCCTGCCCGATGTCGACTTCGTCGATCAGAATCTTGGCAGCCGACGGCTCCGAAGAAACGTCGAGAAACCCCATGTCGGCGCTCCCGGCCAGCGCCGGCCGCGCGGCCCCTGCCAGGCTCACGGTCAGGACCACGGCCCGGGCGAGGGTCGATAAGAGCGCCTTCATCCATCCATTGTCGCGCGCTCGACCAGCCTCCGCAACGATCACGGCTTCCACAAACGACTCTGCTCGAGGAGCTTGGCGACGAGCGCGGTCCATCCCGTCTGTGCGCGCGCACCGAGTCCCTCGCCGGTGTCGCCGTGGAAGTACTCGAAGAAGGTCACGTGGTCTTGGAAGTGCGGGTCATCGCGAAAGTGCGTGCTGGTGCCATGGGTCGGGCGACGTCCGTCGGGGCCGGTCAAGAACAGAGAAATGATGCGTCGCGAGAGCTCGTTCGCGACTTCGCCGAGGGTCAGCCTCCGCCCGGATCCGGTTGGACACTCCACCCGGAAGGAATTCCCATAATAGTGGTGCAATCGCTGCAGCGACTCGATGAGCAGGTAATTGACAGGCAGCCAAACGGGACCCCGCCAGTTCGAGTTCCCGCCGAACAGTCCCGTTTGGCTCTCTCCCGGCTCGTATTGCACGCGGAAGACCCGGCCGTCGATCACGAGCTCGTAGGGCTCCGCCGCGTAGCTCCGCGACAGCGAGCGCACCCCGTACGGGGATAAGAACTCGTCGGACGACAGCATTCGTCCCAGGATGCGGGCCAACCGCTCGCGCGGGACCAGCGACAGCAGCCGCCGCTGGCGCTGCCCCGGAACCTCCATCAAGGGGCAGTGGACCGCCAGCTCGGGACGGTTCTCCAGCAGCCAGTGCGCGCGCCGCCAGAAGGCCCCGAAGCGGTCCACCGAGTCCGGCTCGAGAACCGTCACGGCAAAAAGCGGTGTGATGCCCACCATGGATCGCACGCGCACCGGAAACTCGCCGCCGGGGCGGCGCATGACGTCGTAATAGAAGCCGTCCTTTTCGTCCCACAGGCTGACGTGGCCGCCCATGTGGTTCATCGCGTGCGCGATGAGGAGGAAGTGCTCGAAGAATTTGTTCGCGACGTCCTGGTAGCTCGCGTTTTCGCGCGCGAGCTCGAGGGCGATGTCGAGCATGTTCAGGCAGTACATGCCCATCCAGCTCGTGGCGTCCGCTTGTTCGAGGACTCCCCCGCCAGGCAGCGGGCTGCTTCGGTCGAACAGGCCAATGTTGTCGAGCCCCAGAAACCCGCCCTCGAACACGTTGCGGCCGGCGGTATCCTTGCGGTTTACCCACCACGTGAAGTTGAGCATCAGCTTGAGGAACACCGATTCCAGAAATGCGCGGTCGGTTCGCCCGGTCGTGCGCCGCTCGATCTGGTACACGCGATAAGCCGCCCAGGCGTGCACCGGCGGGTTCACGTCGCCCAGATGCCACTCGTAAGCCGGGATCTGCCCGCTCGGATGCATGTACCACTCGCGCACGAGGAGCGTGAGCTGCTGCTTTGCCGACTCGGGGTCGACGAGCGCCAGCGGGATGCAATGAAACGCGAGGTCCCAGGCGGCGTACCAGGGATATTCCCACTTGTCGGGCATCGACAGAACTTCGCTATTGTAAAGATGCCGCCAATCGTGGTTGCGCCCGTGGCGGCGCTCGAGAGGCGGGGCCGGCTGCCCCGGATCGCCCCGGAGCCAGCGCTCGACCTCGTAGCCGTAGTACTGTTTGCTCCAGAGCAGGCCCGCGATCGATCGGCGGAAGACGCGCCGCTCGTCGTCGCCGAGGTTGGCAGGGGTGATGGCCTCGAAGAACTCGTCGGCTTCGCGGCGGCGCCGCTCGAAGATGCGGTCGTGGTCGGAGAAGGCGTGCGGCCGCGGGCTGCTCGTGTATCGCAACCGGACGGTCTCGCTTTCGCCGGCCTGCAGCCAGAGCGACACGCGCGCTCCGACTTTCGTCCCGGATGCAGCGGGGCTCACCGCGTCGCGGCGGCGGTGAACGATCGCTTCGTGAAACGCGTCCTTCACGTGCGGCACGGCGTTCGGCACTCCCCAGAGCCGCTCCCCGTTCGACTCGTTCTCCGTGAACAAGAGCTCGTGCGCCCCCTCGACGTACAGCCAGAAGCGCCCCAGGTGCTCCTGGACGGTCTCCACCACCGAGACGTCTCCGAGGGGCTCGAGCGCGAGCATGCCGGGGCGCACCGCCTGAGGAGACCAGCTCCACGTGTTTTTGAACCAAAGCTGCGGCAGGAGCACGAGCGGGGCGGGGCTCGGGCCGCGGTTGGTCGCCGTGATGCGCACGAGCAGGTCGTCGACGTCTTCTTTGGCGTACTCGACGACGATGTCGAAATACCGATTCTCGTCGAAGGCCCCTGTGTCGAAGAGCTCGGGCTCCGGCTCGCTTCTCGTCGCGGCGGCGGCGCGCGCGCGAAGCTCGTCGTAAGGAAAGGCTCGCTGCGGGTATTTGTAGAGAGCGCGCGCGTAACTGTAGGTGGGCGTCGCGTCGAGGTACCAGTAGAGCTCCTTGACGTCTTCGCCGTGGTTTCCTTCCTTGCCCGACAGTCCGAACAGGCGCTCTTTGAGGATCGGGTCGACTCCGTTCCAAAGGGCCACGCTGAAACAGACGAGGCCCCGGTTGTCGCAGAGCCCGAGCAGGCCGTCCTCGCCCCAGCGATACGCCCGGGACGCGGCGTGGTCGAACGGCAGGTAGCCCCAGGGCTCGCCGTCGGCAGAGTAATCCTCGCGCACCGTTCCCCACTGTCGCTCGGAAAGGTAGGTTCCCCACCGGCGCCACTTCTTCCCCGTCGCGCGCGCCTCCTCGATACGGCGGTGCTCGGCTGTCGACCTCGAGGACATGGCTGCCCAGCGTAGCGGGTCTGCGTCGCCCAACGTGCAAGAGCTTGGCGCCCTGGGCCGTCGCCTGGCTCCGTCTGACGTCGCTTCGAGGCCCCCGGAGCGCCGTCCAGGCGAGGCTTGCATCCGCCCACCATTGCGCAGATAGTGCGCATCGCTATGTCGCGCGGCCAGCGTCCAACCGTGCCGGCCTTCGATGCTGCGGCGGCACTGCGCGCGCAGAGGGCCCGGGCGAAAGGCAAGGCGCCGGCGGACGACGAGCCATCCTCGGGCATCGGCTTACGCGCGGAGACGCTGGCCAGCGTGCCCCGGTTGGTCGTGTCGACGCCGCAGCTCATGGCCATGCCGCTCGATCACCGCGCGGGGTTCATTGCATCCTTCGTCGACGGTACGTTCACCGTCGAGATGATCCTCGACGCCTGCGCGATGCCGCGAGAAGAGGCCCTGACCCTTCTCCGAGAGCTCGCCGCTCGCGGGGTGATCGTTTTCTGAAGCCCCGTACACGTGCCCGTGCCCGTGCCCGTGCCCGAAGGTTGCCACCCCGATCTTCGTCCGATGTTCCGCCAACCACAGACTGCCCCTTCACGGGCACGGGCACGGGCACGGGCACGGGCACGGGCACGCTTGCCTCTACGCCAACCCCTTCGGAAGGTGCTTCTTCTCCCATTGGTGCCAGTCGTCGAGCGCGCTCTTGGCGCGCGCGGCGGTCTTCGGGAGCAACGTGACCGCCGGTGCGCAGTCGACCGGGAGCTCGCTCATGGCCTCGATGATGCCCGCCACCGCGGCGAGACGGTCGACCAGATCGGTCGGGGCGAGGCAAACGATCGCGAGCTCCAGGGCCGTCCTGGCCTCCCGCCGGAGATGGTTGATGTCCAGTTGGGTGACCGGCTTGCCTTCGGGTTGCGTTGCCCGCTTGCTCTCGGCACGCTGACGCTTGCTCACGCGACGCTACCGACCAGATGGCTCGCCTCTTCGATCACCTGCTCCAGGTGCTGCTTGGAACGGAAGCTCTCCGCGTAGAGCTTGTAGACGTCTTCGGTTCCGCTCGGCCGGACCGCGAACCAGCTCTGCTCCGTCTCCACTTTGAGCCCTCCGAGATCGCCTCCGGCGCGGGCCGTCGTACGCCGCGCGGTCACGGGATCGCCGGCAAGGCTCGGAGCGGTCCAGTCGTCCGGCGCCAGACGCCGGAGCCTCTCGCGCACGGCCCGCGACGCCGGGGCATCCCGTCGGTCGTAGTACGAACGGCCTAGACTCTGTTCGAGCGCCTCGTACAACTTGCCGGGGTCGCGACCCGTCACCGAGACGATCTCCGCGGCCAAGAGGCCGAGCAGAAGCCCGTCCTTGTCGGTCGTCCACGTCGACCCGTCCCGAGACAGAAACGAGGCGCCCGCGCTCTCTTCGCCGCCGAAAGCGAGCGTTCCGTCGCGCAACCCCGGCACGAACCACTTGAAGCCGACCGGAACGTCGAGCACCGACCGGGCGACGGAGCGCGCCACGCGGTCGAGCATGTTGCTCGTCACGGCCGTCTTTCCGATGCCGAGCGAAGTGGGCCACGCGGGCCGATTGCGAAGGAGGTAGTCGACGGCGACGCTCAAGTAATGATTCGGCGGGATAAGGCCCTCGCCGGGAGTGACGATTCCGTGGCGGTCGGCGTCCGCGTCGTTGCCGATCGCGACGTCGAACTCACCCTTGTGGGCAATCAGATTCGCCATCGCGTACGGCGACGAACAGTCCGTGCGCACCTTGCCGTCGTGATCGACCGGTATGAAGCGGAACGTCTTGTCCACCAGGCGGTTGACGACGGTCAGGTCGATCTTGTAGCGCTCCGCGATTCGGCTCCAATACTGGACGCTGGCGCCCCCCATCGGGTCGACCCCCAGCTTCGGCCGGGCGCGCGCGATGGATCCCAGATCGATCGCGCCGGCGAGGTCGTCGACGTACCTCCCTAGAAAGTCGAACTCGACGACGAGACCCGCGCGAACCGCGCTCTCGACGGACATTCGCGAAATGGCGCGGGCCCCGCCCGAAGCCAGCAGCTCGTTGGCGCGTCGTTCTATCCAAGAGGTGATCTCCGCCTCGGCGGGACCGCCGTGGGGAGGATCGTATTTGAACCCGCCGTCTTCCGGGGGGTTGTGCGAAGGGGTGATCACGATCCCGTCGGCCCGTGGGCCGTCGCCCCGGTTATGGACGACGATGGCGCGCGAGACGGCGGGCGTCGGCGTATACGAGCCCGCAGATGCCACGCGGACGGTAACCCCGCGCGCGGCGAGCACTTCGATCGCGGTCTTGCATGCCGGCTCGGAGAGGGCGTGCGTGTCCATCCCGAGGTAGAGCGGGCCGCCGACGCCGTTTGCCTGTCGCCAGTCGCAGATGGCGCCGGCTATCGACGCGATATGATCTTCGTTGAAGCTTCGGCGAAGCGACGATCCCCTGTGGCCGGACGTGCCGAACACCACGCGCTCCGAGGGCACGCTCGCGTCGGGTCGATCACGGGAGTACGCGAGCTCGAGCTTCGAGAGGTCGACGAGGTCGGTCGCGGGTGGGATTTTCCCCGCACGAGGATCGAGGGTCATTGGATTTCGCCTGTGCTTCGCTGGGACTCGCCTCGGCGGTTGGATCCGCCAAGGACTTTCTTAGTACAGCGCCCCTTTGAACGGTACCCAGCTTCGCTGGGCGCGCCCGCTTCGCACGCGGCACGGCAGGGGTCCGGTCGGCGCCGCCGAGGCGGCTCTACTTGCCGAGGAGGGCGTTTCCCATCGCCGTGTACGAGGGCTTGGGCGCGAACGCGCTGTCGAACATCAACGGATAGGGCAGCGGATCGCCCGTCGTGCAATGAAACGCGGCGTCGAGGGTCTTCCACGAGTCGGGGTCGTCGATTCCCCAGGTGGTGATCCCGTTGCACCCGGGCTGCGCCACACAGGCGGCCGCGACCGCGTGCCACTGCGTCGCCTGCTGCGCGTTGCCCTGCCCCGCGGCGGCGCCGCACTCCGCGATGTCGAGCTCGCTGATGTTGACGACGAAGCCCTGCGTCACGAGACGCTGCATGTTGGCCGCGAACTCGGCGGCCATGGGCGACGTGAGGCTGTCGTGGCTCTGGAGGCCCACGCCCTGGATGGGGACGCCGTCGGCCTTCAGTTTCACCGCGAGCGCGTACGCCGCGTCCGCCTTGGGACCGGCGGCCTCGATGCCGTAGTCGTTGTAATAGAGAATGGCGTTGGGGTCGGCCGCGCGCGCGGCAGCGAAGACGTCTTTGATGAGGGCGTAGAGGTTGGTCTGCCGTTCGGTGTTGGTGCTGCCGAGGCCGTAATAGAGGGGATAGTTCGTGGCATCGCCCACGCGAAGGGCCGCGATGGGGTTCGTGGCTCCCGACGCGGTGGCCGTGTCGTCGATGACCTCGTTGATGACGTCCCACGCGACGACGCGGCCTTTGAAGTGGGTCACGACCTGCGTCGCATGGTTCACGATCGCGTCGTGGATCGCCTGGGCACCAAGGGGCGGCAGCCAGCTCGGAACCGCCTGGTGCCAGAGGAGGTTGTGGCCTTTGACCTTCATGCCGTTCGCGGTGGCGAACGTGAAGATTTGCTCGGCGGTGGTGTATGTGAATTGTCCTTGCGTGGGCTCGAGGGCGGAGAACTTCGTCTCGTTCTCGGGCGTCACGTAATCGAACTCGCGCGCGGCGACGGCCGCGTACGACGGGTTCGAGAGCTTGCCCGCCGATAGGGCGACGCCGACGAGGCGCTTGGCCACGGCGCCCGCCGCACGCAGCGTATTCGGAGAGCCGGCGTCCGATGCACCGCCGTCGTGCGCGGTCGCTCCGGAGGAGGAGCCGGAGGACGAAGACGAACCGGACGACGATGCAGAGGAAGAGCCGGACGAGGACCCGGACGACGAGCTCGAGGACGAACCGGACGACGACCCAGACCCGGAGGACGAACCGGACGAGGATGCGGAGGACGAACCGGACGACGACCCAGACCCAGAGGACGAACCGGACGAGGATGCGGAAGACGAACCGGACGAAGAGCCGGACGACGAGCTCGAGGACGAACCGGACGACGACCCAGACCCAGAGGACGAACCGGACGAGGATGCGGAAGACGAACCGGACGAGAAGCCGCCCGGGGTGTTGGCCGCCCCCGAGCCCCCGTCGCAGCCCTGTCCCGCCGCGAGCAAGAAGAACACGCCGAGCGCCCGGCGCGCCAGTCGCCTCATCGTCATCCGCGTACCATGCGCAAGGCGGCGAATTCGCGCAATAGCCGATGCTCGGCTCGCGCCCCGCCCGCCCCCGGCCGCACGCTCACGGACGAAGAGGGCGATCGCCAGGCTCGGCGCGCACGCTTCCCGCAATCACCTGCCAGCGACCGTCGTCTTTGCGCCAGGTCCGCGCGTATCGGTAGTCGCCGTCGCAAGGGGTCCCGTCGTAGGTGCCGGCCAATGTCGCGCGCGCGCTGACGTTGGCGACGAGCTCGTCGGCGTCGATGCGGGTGTGCTCGAGATCGAGCCGGGTGAGCCGAAGCCGTCGCTGCGCATGCGCGGCCAAATCATCCTCCTTGCGAAGGATCGCGCCATCCGGCCCGCGGAAGACGAGATCCTCGTGGAGGAGGTCAGCGAGCACGACGACGTCGTTCGACAGCATCGCCGTTCTCAATCGCTCTTCGGCGTCGCGGACTTCGTCCTCCAGCGCTCCCATGGGGCGGGAGTCTAATACGGAAGCTCCAGGCGCTGTCCGACGACCTCGAACTCGACGGCGAGGGGCGTTCGCCCGGTGAGCGCCACACTTCGAGGATCCGGCTGGCTCCCGCCGACCGTCACGAGAAACCGGCCCGGCTCGAGGACGCGACGCCCGCGATCGTCGATCAGCGACAGGTCGCGCGGCGTCAGCCGAAACGTCAGGCGCCGCGATTCGCCCGGTCCGAGCGCGACGCGGTCGAACCCGCGCAGATCATGGTTGGGCGCGACGCACGAGCTCTCGATGTCTCTGACGTAGAGCTGGACGACCTCGTCCCCCGCCCGCGACCCGCCGTTCGTCACGACCACGGAGACGTCGACGCTCTCGCCGGCGTCGACGCGGCCGCGAGACACGGCGATGTCCGAGTACCGGAACTGCGTATAGGAGAGACCGTAGCCGAACGGGTACAGGGGCTCCTTGTCGAGGTACCGGTAGGTGCGCCCGGTCATCGCGTAGTCTTCGAACGGCGGCAGATCGCCGACGCTTCGTGGGAAGGTGACGGGCAGGCGACCCGCGGGGCTGTAGTCACCGAAGAGGACTTCGGCGATCGCCGTCCCGCCCTCCTCCCCGGGATACCAGGCTTGCACGATCGCCCCCGCGTGCTCGTGCGCCCACGCGAGGTCCATTGGGCTACCGGCCAAGATGACCACGATCGTCGGCTTGCCCACGCCGACGACGGCCTCGAGCAGGCGGTTCTGAAGCCCGGTCAGGCGAAGGTCGACCTTGTCTCCCGCGGCCTCGGAGTTCCCCGCGTCCCCTTGCTCCCCTTCGATGTCGGCCGACAGCCCGAGGCACAGGACGACCGCGTCCGCGCGCTGGGCCATGCTCACCGCCTCGGACAGGTTCCCGGCGCGCCCGAGCCCGTCGGTCTTCGTGCCGAGCAGATGACAGCCATCCGTGTACCAGACTTTCGTACGTTTCGACACAATCGCTCGAATGCCATCGAGCGGCGTCACCGAGCGCGACGCAATCCCGAAGTAGTTGGCTCGTAGAACGGCATCGTCGTGGGCATTCGGGCCGATCACGGCGATGCTCGGGATGTCTTTGCGCAGCGGCAAGAGGGCCCCTTGGTTGCGGAGCAGAACGATCGACTCGCGCGCGACCGCCCGCGCGAGGTCCCGATGGCTGTCGCCATCGTTGACCTCGTACGGAATGGACGCGAAGGGGACTCGCTCCGGCGGATCGAACATGCCGAGCTGCATTCGTGCCCGGAAGAGTCTCTTGATGCACACGTCGACGTCGGCTTCGTCGAGGAGCCCCACCTCGATCGCGGCCGGGATGTGCTCGTACGTGCACCCGCAGTTCAGATCGCAGCCCGCCTTCACCGCGAGCGCGGCCGACTCTTCCCACGAACGAGTGACCCCGTGGGCCTCGTGAAAGTCTTTGATCGCCCAGCAGTCGCTGACGACGAAGCCATCGAACTTCCACTCCTCGCGCAGGATGCGCCCGAGGAGCGTCGGGCTGCCGGAGCACGGCTCTCCGTTCGTTCGGTTGTATGCCGCCATGACGCTGTGGGCCTTCGCCTCGGTCACGCACGCGAAAAATGCGGGGAGGTACGTTTCGCGCAGATCTTTGGCGCTCACGACCGCATCGAAGCCGTGGCGAAGGCCCTCGGGCCCGCTGTGCACGGCGTAGTGCTTCGGGGTGGCGACGAGCTTGAGGTACTTCGAATCGTCGCCTTCGAGCCCTTTGCAAAATGCGACGCCGAGACGAGCCGTCAGGTGCGGGCATTCGCCGTAGGTCTCGTGACCGCGCCCCCAGCGCGGGTCGCGAAATATGTTGATGTTCGGGGCCCAGAACGTCAGCCCCTTGTACATCCCGTGGTCGCCCTGCCGGATGTACTCGTGGTGCTTGGCGCGGGCCTCGTCGGCGATCGCGCTCGCCACCTCGTGGATCCGGCGCGTGCTCCACGTCGCAGCCAGCCCGATCGCCTGCGGGAACACGGTCGCGACGCCCGCGCGCGCGACGCCGTGAACGCACTCGTTCCACCAGTTGTAGGCGGGAATGCCGAGCCGCGGAATAGCGGGCGCTTCGTGCAGCATCTGCGCGGCCTTTTCGGCGATCGTCAGGCGCGCGACGAGATCGGCGACTCGCTCCTCCGTGGGTCGTTCGGGGTCCTGGAACGGAAAAATGGGCATCACTTGGGGCTCGCGACCGCGAAGGCTAGCACCGGTGCTCGACCGCGCGCCGCGTGGCTTCCGCGACTCCATCCCGCCATGGTAGACGTCGCGCCATCCGGCAGTCGCTCGCAGGGCGGCCGCGGGTAGCCCCGACGATGCTCGACAAGTTCCCCTACGGCAAGGCTCCGCTTTGCCTGCTCGTCATCGCCCTCCTGGCCTCGGGTCTGCGCGCGCTCACGGTGTCCGGCGGACCGAAGCGCGCCGACCTCGTGCTCGTGACGTTGAGCGCGTACCACTACGAGGCGTACCAGAAGGCCATCCCCGAGTTCGAACGGCAGCGGGGCATTCACGTGCGCCTGCAGTTCGCGAACGCGACGTCGCTGCAGAGCCGCCTTCAGAACGCGATGCTCGCCGACACCGAAGTTCCCGACATGGCCGAGCTGGTCGAGAACTCTCTCGGCTTCTTCACGCGCGGTCCGCGCAAGGACATCGGCCTGCTCGACCTGACCGACCGGATCGAAGACAGCGGCCTCGGCAAGCGCCTCGTCGCCTCGCGCCTCAGCCTTTGGACGAACGACGATCGCATCTACGCGCTGCCGCACGACGTTCATCCGGTCATGCTCGCCTACCGGCGCGACCTGGTCGAAGCACTCGGAATCGACGTGACCCAGCTCGACACGTGGGACAAGTTCGTCGAGGCCGGGCGCCGGGTGACACGCGACAAGGACGGCGACGGGACAATCGACCAGTACATGGTCGACCTCTCTTACGAAGGCAGTTGGTCGATCGACAGTCTCCTTCTGCAGCGCGGAGATGATCTCTTCGACGCGAGCGGCAAAGTCGCATTCGACAACGACGCGACCGCGGATGTCTTTCAATGGCTGCTCCGCCAGACGTTCGGGCCAAACCGGATCGCCTACGACCCCGATGCATCCGCGTCATCGGGACAGTCGCTCTTGAAGGCCGTGACCGACGGCCTCGTTCTCTTCGTCTTTACCCCGGACTGGCGCAGCCGCATATTTCAGGACGACGCGCCGCACCTCAGGGGCAAGATGGCGCTGATGCCGCTCCCGGCCTGGGAGAAGGGCGGACGGCGCACGACGGTCTGGGGCGGCACGGGTCTCATCATCGCGAAGAAGACGAAGCACCCCGACTGGGCGTGGGACCTCGCGAACTTTCTTTACTTCGATCCCAAAGAAATCGGCAAGCGCTTCACCGAGACCAACATCGTTCCCGTCCTCCAAGACGCCTGGAGCCTCCCCGAGCTCGACGCGCCCAATCCGTACTACTCGAATCAGCCGATCGGTCGCATGTACGCCGATCTCGCGCCGACCACCCCGGCGCGTCACCCGACGGCGCTGAGCTTCATCGCGGAGCAGAAGCTCTACGAGGCGTACAGCCGATGCCTCGAGCACTATCGTGCGTTCGGGGAAGACGGGCTGAAGCAGAAGATACGCGACGAGCTCGCGCGCGCGAGAGACTACGTGAATCTCCGCGCCGAGCGCGTGGCGGCGCTGGCGAAGGCCGACTGAGCGCGCCCGATGCCGCCCGCCTCGATCCGAGCCAAGCCGCCCACACAGTGGGCGCCGTACGTGTTCCTCGCGCCCTACGTCCTGCTCTCGGCCGTGTTCTTCGTCGTTCCGTTCGTCAGCGCCGCCGTCCTTGCCTTCTACGAGACCAACGGCCCGCGAACGCGCGTGTTCGTCGGGCTCGCGAACTTCCGCTTCTTGCTCCACGACCCCATGTTCTACAAGGCCCTCGCGAACACGACGACGTTTGCGTGCGCGTCCGTTCTCTTGCAGTTGCCGCTGTCGATGGCGCTCGCGCTCTTGCTCAATTCGAGCGAGGGCCGCATGAAGGGCTTCTTCCGACTGATCCTGTTCTCGCCGAATCTCGTTGGCCAGATCTTCGTGGGGATCCTGTTCTCGGTCCTCTTCGCGCCGCGCTACGGTCTCATCAACCAAACGCTCCAGGCGCTCTTTCACTGGGGGCTCGAAGAGCGCTGGCTCGGCAACCCCACGCTCGTGATGCCCGCGATCATCCTCACCTCCCTTTGGGTGTGGGTCGGCTTCAACATGGTGTACTTCTTGGCCGCCCTTCAAGGCGTGGACAAAACGCTCGAAGAGGCCGCGCGCATCGACGGCGCGAACGTCTGGCAGGTGTTTTGGCACATCACGCTTCCGGCCGTTCGTCACGTCGTGGTGTTCGTGGTCATCACGAGCATCATCGGCTCGTATCAGCTCTTCGAGCTCCCACTGGCGCTCCTCAATTCGTCGTCGGGCCTGGGCCCTGCCAACTCGGGGCTGACGCTCATCACCTACCTCAATCAGCTGGCCTTCGAGTCGGGCGACCTCGGGCTGGGCTCTGCGCTGGGCTGGATGGTGGCGATCATCATCTTCACCGTCAGCATCGTTCAGATCCGGGTATCGCGCATCATGGAGGACTGAACGGAGGCTCGCCGCATGAACGTGATTCACTCCGTCCTCCTCGCGCTTCTCGCGCCCGTCGTGCTGCTCCACCGCCGCCCGAGGCTGGCGGCACGCTACGCGCGGGCGCTGGCGCTGGGCCTGGCGTGCGCGGTCGTTCTGGCTCCGTTCTTCTGGCTGGTCGCTGCGATCTTCAAAGACAAGAGCGTCTTCAACGAATACGTGTTCTTTCCGCCGCTGCGCGAGTGGTCGACGAAGACCATCAATTTCGAGAACTTCGTCCAGCTCTTCCAGGGCGGAAAGCACGGCACGCGAGGCACCATTTCATCCGGGACGATCTCGTTCTGGCAATACGTGCTCAATTCGACGGTGTACGCAACCGTCGGCACCGTCGTCCAGCTCTTCTTCGCGTCGCTCGGGGGCTTTGCGCTCGCCAAGTACGAGTTCCGCGGCAAGAGCGCGCTCATGATCTTCATGCTCGGGTCGATGACCATCCCGTCGGTTCTCTTGATGGCACCGATCTACAAAATGGTCGTCGACTTCGGAATGGTCGACTCGCTCGTGGGGCTGATCGTGCCGGGAATGGTGACCGCCTATGGAATCTTCTTGTTTCGCCAGGCCTGCGTGACGATCCCAGACGAAATGATCGACGCGGGGCGGGTGGACGGGTGCAGCGAGTGGACCATCTACTACCGACTGGTCATGCCCTTGGTCCGGCCCATGTCGGCGGCGTTTTGCCTCATGAGCTTTCTCGGGCACTGGAACGCGTTCTTCGCGCCGAACGTATTCCTGCATAGCCCGCAGAATTTGACGCTGCCGGTCATTCTCAACAAGTACGTAAGTGACTATTCGCAAGACTACGGCATTTTTCTGGCGGGGACCGCGGTGGCGATGGTCCCGCCGGCACTCCTCTTCTTTGCCCTTCAAAAAGAATTCATCAGCGGCCTCACCTCGGGAGCCGTCAAAGGATAAGCCGATGGCCTATCGCCGTGACTCCATCAAACCATCGCTGAGTACCTCTTGGTCTGGGCCGCGGCTGGGCGTATCGTACCGCCTCATGCCGCGCTCCAGAATGCTCGCTGCCGCTTGCGGGGGCTTCGCCCTGGCGAGCTGCATCCAGAGAACGCTCGTTTGCCCCCCGGTCGGCGGACCGGGCGCGAGCGGATCCTCCCCTTCGGCCCAGTTCGGGACGGTGCCTGGCGCGGCATTGCTCGGCGCATCGGGATTGAAGGCGTTCGCCGTGCAGGGGGAGGGCGACAAAGTCGACCTCAGCACGGTCGCGGTGACCGGTCAGCCCTTCACCGAGGCCCTGCGGGCTCACGTGAAGAAGGGGTCGGGCCACGAATGGGCCGTTCAGCTGCTGGCGCCCAATAGCGGCGCGGTCGACGAGGGCGATGCGCTCCTGGCGACGTTCTATCTCCGCGCGGAGACTCCGAACGCGGACACAGGAACGGGGCAGACGCAGTTCGTGTTCGAAGAGTCGGGCGAACCGTTCACGAAGTCGACGATGTACGACGTCGAAGCAGGCGGGGAGTGGCGCAAGGTCTACGTACCGTTCGTCTCGAACCGCAAGTTCGCCGCCGGCGAGGCGCACATGATCTTCCGGCTCGGATACGATCCGGAGACCATCGACATCGGCGGGGTGACCGTCGAGAACTTCGGCAAGAAGATGAAGGTGTCCGCCCTGCCCAGGGCGCCGCGGTGGACCCCTCCGCCCCGGCCGAACGCAGCCGCCTCGCTCGAACCGACCGAAGGCGGGCCGCTGGCGATCGACGTGGACCCGTCCAAGGCCATCGGGCCGATCAGCCCGTACGTCTACGGCATCAACTCGCAGGTGGCCGAGGGGCTCGGGGTCACCGTGCGGCGCATGGGTGGCAACCGCCAAACCACCTACAACTGGGAGATCAACGCGTCGAACGCGGGGAACGACTATCACCACGTCAACGACGACTGGCCGTGCACCGTGCTCGGCTACACCAACTGCGGCGAGCCGGGGGCCCAGTTCGTCGACTTCGCCCAGGCCAACAAGCGCCTCGGCGCAGAGTCGCTCGCCACGATCCCGCTGGTCGACTATGTGTCCGCGGACAAGAACCACGAAGTCTCCGAGGCCGAGAAGGCCCCGAGCAAGCGCTGGATCCGATCCTACCCGCACAAGACCGGGCCGTACGCGCTCGCCCCTGACCTCAACGACGGAGCGGTGTACGAAGACGAGTTCGTGAGCTTCCTCGTGAAGAAGCTCGGGACGGCCGCACAGGGCGGTATCAAGTTTTACTCTCTCGACAACGAACCCTCTCTCTGGCCGTCGACGCACCCGCGCATCCATCCCGAGAAGACGACCTACCAGGAGATGGTCACGCGGACCGAAGCGCTGGCCACGGCGATCACGGCGATCGACCCCACGGCGCTGGTGCTCGGCGGCGTCATGTACGGATGGCCCGAGTACATGTCGCTCCAGAGCGCTCCCGATTCGGCGGAGCTCAATGCCAAGTACGAAACGTACGCCGACTTCTACCTCGCGTCGATGAAGGCGCTCGAGCAAACGCATCACAGGCGCCTCGTTCACCTGCTCGACGTCCACTGGTACCCGGAAGCGCGCGGCACCAAGCGCATCACGGAGGACGACGAGTCGCCGAAAACGGTCGAAGCGCGCCTCCAGGCGCCGCGGGCGCTCTGGGATCCGACCTATCGCGAAAAGAGCTGGATCGACGACTCCTGGGGAAAGGCGATCCGTCTCGTTCCGTGGCTGCGCGAAAAGGTCGCCAAGCGGTATCCGGGCACGAAGCTCTCGATGACCGAATACGATTTCGGCGGCTCGGCGCACATCTCCGGGGCCCTCGCGCAAGCCGACGCGCTCGGCGCGCTCGGGCGCGAAGGGGTCTACCTCGCCAACTACTGGGGAACCGCCGCGGGCAACGGCGACCTCCCCCCGTACATCGCCGCCGCGTTCAAGCTCTACCGCAATTACGACGGCAAGGGTGCAACGTACGGCGACACGGCGGTCACGGCGAAAGTCATGGACGTGACCAAAGCGTCGGTCTACGCGGCGACCGATTCCAGGCGGCCGAACGTGCTCACGGTGCTCGTGATCAACAAGGACCAGCGAGCGCGGTACGCGGGCAAGCTCGCGCTGCGGGGGCCGGCGAAATACGGTCGGGCGCAAGCGTACGTGCTCGACAAGAGCTCGCCGCAGATACGCGCCGGCGATAAGGTAGAGGTCAAGGACAACCAGGTCGAGTACACGCTGCCGCCGCTTTCGGCCACGCTGCTGGTCTTCGAGCAGCACTGAAGCGGGGCGCCCGAATCACCACGGAGACTCCATGTCACAGCCAGTTTTCGCCGGAATCGAGCCGATTCGATACCACGGACCGGAGGCGCACCCGTCGCTCGGTTTCCGTTATTACGACAAGGATCGCATCGTGCGCGGCAAGCGCATGGAGGACCATCTGCGAATGGCGGTCTGCTACTGGCACACGTTCAGCTGGAACGGCTTCGACGTGTTTGGCGCGGGGACGTTCAACCGCGCGTGGCACCGCGACGGCGACCCGATCGAAGTGGCCACCCAGAAGGCGGCGGCGGCGTTCGAGCTCTTCGAAAAGGTCGGGGTACCGTTCTTTACGTTCCACGACCGCGACGTGGCGCCCGAGGGGCGAACGTTGGCGGAGACCAACGACATCCTGGATCGATTGGTCGACGTCGTAGGCGGGCACATGCGGCGCACGGGCGTGAAGCTCCTCTGGGGCACGGCGAACCTGTTCTCCCACCCGCGGTACATGTCGGGCGCCGCGACCAACCCCGACCCCGCGGTGTTCGCGTACGCCGCGGCCCAGGTGAAGAAGGCGATCGAAGTCACCCACCGCCTGGGCGGAGCCAACTACGTTCTCTGGGGGGGGCGCGAGGGCTACGAGACGCTGCTCAACACCGACATGAAGCGCGAGCTCGATCAGCTCGGCCGATTCATGAACCTCGTCGTCGAGCACAAGCACAAGATCGGCTTTCGCGGGCCGCTTCTCATCGAGCCGAAGCCGAGGGAGCCGACCAAGCACCAGTACGACTACGACACCGCGGCGGTCTACGCGTTCTTCCAGCGCTACGGGCTGAAGAGCGAAGACTTCGGCGTGAACATCGAAGCGAACCACGCGACGCTCGCGGGGCACACCTTCGAGCACGAGATCGCGTACGCCATCGCCACTGGTGTGTTCGGCAGCGTCGACATGAACCGCGGCGATCCGACGCTCGGGTGGGACACCGATCAGTTCGCGAACGACATCGGCGAGCTGGCGCTGGTCATGCTGCGCATTCTGCGTGCCGGTGGGTTCAAGACCGGGGGCTTCAACTTCGACGCGAAGGTGCGCCGGCAGAGCATCGACCTGCAAGACCTCTTGCACGCCCACGTCGGCGGAATGGACAACCTGGCGCGCGCGCTGCTTGTGGCCGATCGCATGCTCGACGACGGCAAGCTCGTCGAGCTGGTCGAAGAGCGGTACGCGGGCTGGCGAGACGGGTTTGGGCGCGAGATACTGGACGGCCGCCTCTCGCTCGAAGACCTATCCGAGCGCGTCTTGTCGCAGAAGATCGACCCGAAGCCGCGCTCTGGCCGGCAGGAGATGATCGAGAATCTGGTCAACCGTTATCTCTGAGCACGGATCGGCGGGCCGCTCGGCTTGGCAGGGTGTCGAGAAGGCGAGCGCCGCTGTTTCGACACTCTGCCCGTTCACCGGTTCTGGGGGCGGCACCGCTGGATGGGGAGCGACGCAGCGCTTTCGGCGCGGACGCCCTCCGGTGGCACATCACACCCGCGCGCGGCCACGAGGAGCGTCACCACCGCCCAGGAGTCGTCGGGGCTCCAGGCGCGGACGCGCTCGTCTCGAGCGTGCGCGCCGACGTAGTCGTACAAGTCTTGCGCCGTCCGAAACGGGCGGCGGATCGGGGGGCCGATGCGGTGCGTCTGCTGCTGGATCTCGAGATCCTGCGCGTCTTGAAACGCAAAGCCCGTCGCGACGGAGTCGGCGCGCGGAAACTCGGGCAACGCGGCGGACCCCGATAGCGCTGGGGCATCGGCTCTTCCTTCGCCTCGATCGCCATGGCAGCGCGCGCACGCGCCTGCGAACGCGGTCGCGCCGGCCGTCGCTGGTTCGGGGGCACGCGCCAGGCCCGCGTCGGGGGCGCCGGCCCGGGTGGCACCGCAGGCCGGCAGGAGTGCGAGCCCGAGCACGGCGCGCACGCGGCCGAGCGGCACGGAAGCCACCTACGCGCCCCTCCCCGCCTGCTTTCGTCGGCCACGCCACGCGGCGGCGAAGATCGCCGCCAGAGCGACGCCCGCCGCCATCCCATCGGGACGTCTTGCCGGGGTCGAGCACGCGCAGCCAGGCCCCCCACCGGGTGCATCCGGCGGGTCCGGGATCGCAGGCAGCTTGGGTCCCGGACCGGTGACGAGCCCCCGGAAGGTCGTCACGCTCTGCGGATCGAGCGACACGACCAGCTCGTTCGGATTGCTTCCGCCGTCGACCGGCGACCCGGAGGAGACGGAGCTCTTCGTGGACGACGTCACCCATGACATCCACGATCCCGCGGCGACGCCGTCGAACAGAATCGCTTGGGAGACCGGACCTGCGTTCTCGTTGATGACCACGATGACGATCTGCTTCGATGGCCCGTCGGCGTACGCGCTGATTGAAACGCCGGGGGTCGGCCCCGTCGTCGTGGTGTCGACACGATAAAAGCCGGGACGGACGAATCGGCTGAAGTTTCCCATCGCGTAGAGGCGCTTGGCCGGAGCGTCGCTCGCCTGGTCGAACAGCGCGGCGTTGCCCATGACGGGAAGGATCCACCAGTAGTGCCAAGCGTTCACACTCGCTTCGACCAGCGCGCTGTGCATCATGAGCGCAACGCGAATACCGCTCGCGATCCCGGCATCGACGTGCTTCGCCTGGTCGTACACTTCGGTTTGCCATAGCTCCTTGTTCGCTTGGTCGGCCGCCGGATAGGCCGCCGGCGCGGACTGTCCGTAGGAGTGCGTCGCGAGGACGCCGACGGCGGACGATGCGGCCGAGCTGCTCAGGATCGCGCTGGCGAACGTCGGGAACGTCTGCCAGTCCTGCGTCTCCGGTGCGACGATCTTGGTCGTATCCAGGTTTGCGGCGTGGAGGGCGGGGCCGAGGTGGTTGCCGATGAAGTCGGCGAGAGCGGAGGGCGTATAGATGCACGATTCGTAGCTCACCTTGGTGGTCGGCTCGTTTTGCCCCGACAACTTGGAAATGGTGACTCCCTGCGTTTGCATCCACTGCACGTAGGCGACCAGGGCATTGGCCCAATCGTCGGCGTGCTCCGGAAGAAGGGTTCCGCCGTTGTCGACGTCTCCGTTCGACTTCCACGCGGCCGGGGGCGACCACGGAGCCGCCCACACGGTGGCTCCGCGGGCCTGGGCCTTGACCGCCGCAGCCGCTCCACAATCATCCTGCGTACAGCCGTCCGGTGGGATGCGAAGGCGCAGCAACGTCAGTCCCACCCCGCTGTCGGTCGTGAAGAGCAGATCGGCTTCGGCATCGGTGAAGTCGGCGCTCCATGCCGACGAGGCCCCGAAGCCCGTGATGCGCTGGTGGAGCTGGTTGGGACGAACGATCGCGTCCGCGGCGCGGGCAGAGGTCGACGGCGTACCGGCGAGGACCACCACCGCCGCAAGGATGTACTTTAATTTCACCGTGCAGCGACTCTACCAGGGCAACGACCGAGCCGCCCCTTACCCGGGGCAACCTGGACGTCGGCAGTCCCGCCCGGACGCCGCGCGCGCCCTTGACCAGGCATCTGCTCTCGCGGTACCAGAGGTGGCGCGGCCGCGCGGAAGCCGGGCTGAAGACATATGGACAGTCGGCTCGAAGCCTTCCGGTTTGCGGCCCGCCGGCGGAGGGCGCTCTTCGCGGCGTTGGGTTTCGCGATCTCGGCCGGTGTGGCCCTTGGATTCGCGGGGTGCGAAGCGTTCGGGGTCCAGCCCGGCGGCGACCAGATGTACGACGCGTCCGCGCTGCACGCCGGATCCACCGCGACACAAACGGATTCGTCGCCTGAGCAACCCCTGCCGTGCCTTGGCACGTGCGCGCCCGACCCAGGCTCCGGGCCGGTCGATTGCAGCGTAAGCACCCTCGGAATCACGACGCTTCCGCTTCTGACCTTCGATGACTTGGATTCTCAGGGCGACTTCTACGCCCAGAATTTGTACGTGTATTCCGACGGCACAGCGCTTCCGATGAACGTGTACGGGACCCCGCCATCGCTCCTCGCCAAGCAGGCGGGATGGCAGCCGGAGACGCAGAGCGCCGAATTCTGCAGGCGCGGCAACAACGCGCTCCACATCGTCGGCGGGTACCTCCCGGACGCCAACGCGGGCTGCACCCGCCTCGTGACGGGCGCCGCGGGCTTTCGCGCCTGGGGCGGCGGGATGGGCATCGCGATGCAGAAGCTGAACAACAGCGATGGTCAGGGAGACACGCAGAAAGGCCTGTGCGGAGTCCAACCGAACGGCGGTCCCCCGCCGCACCCGGAGGTGTGTCCCCCTTCCACCGCCGAGTATGCCGTGCGAGTCGCTGCGCTCGACGTGAGCACCTTCGACGGCGTGAGCTTCTGGGCCCGCCGCGGCCCCAACAGCCAAGCGGGAATCGGTGTGAACGTCGGCGACAAATACACCGACGACGACCTGAGCTACCTCACTTACAGAAACGACCCGACCGCGCCGCGTCACTGCGAACGCGTGAAAGAGTGCGGGTGCACGAGCCTCAAGCCGTGCGAGTACAAAGACCCGGGGCCGATCAACGTATCGACGTGCAGCGCTTCCTCTGCGGGATACTACTGCTGGCCACCGGACCCGCTGGGGTTCCAGTCGATCAGCGGGCAGGGCTCGAATTTCTATTGCGACGTCACCGAGTGCCAGCAGGTCTATCCGGCGTACCCCAACGACATCTTCCACCTGCCCGACGGGGGAACGGTCCCTGGGCCGAACGGCCCCTCGTTCGGCGACCAGCAATTCTACAACCGCCCCTGCACTCCGCACACACGGGCGGATGGATACGGCGCGAGCTACTGCTTCGACCCCGCCACCGATCCTCCGCCCGCCGATCCAACCCAGACATGCGGCGATCACTGGATGAAGATGGTCGACCTCACGACGGATTGGCAGTTCTACAAAGTGCCTTTCACCGATCTCCGGCAGCAAGGCTTTGCCAAGAAGTCCGAGCTGCTCGATCTTCACTCGGTCTCGGTCGTGCGGTTCACGTGGTCGCCCGGGTGGATCGATTACTGGATCGACGAAGTGAGCTTCTACCACGACACCCAATGAGCGGCTCTCCGCGCACGGGCGCTCGGGCGAGGTGAGGACGATGGCGAGTGTCGAGCTCTTGCACGTCGATAAGTACTATCCGAACGGGGTAAAAGCCGTCGACGACTTCAATTTGAAGATCGACGACCGGGAGTTCATCGTCCTCGTCGGGCCTTCCGGGTGCGGAAAGTCGACGACGCTCCGCATGATCGCGGGCCTCGAACTCGCGTCGAATGGCACGATCTCGATCGGAGGCCGCATCGTCAACGACGTGCCTCCGAAAGACCGCGACATCGCAATGGTGTTCCAGAGCTACGCGCTCTACCCGCACATGACCGTGTACGAGAACATGGCGTTCGGCCTCGCGATGCGGAAGACTCCGAAGCCCATCATCGCCGCGCGCGTGCAGCGGGCCGCCGACGTCCTGGGCATCGGCCTTCTCCTCGAGCGCAAGCCGAAGCAGCTGTCCGGCGGCCAGCGCCAGCGGGTCGCCCTCGGGCGAGCCATCGTCCGGGACCCGAAGTGCTTTCTGTTCGACGAGCCCCTCTCGAACCTGGACGCAAAGCTCCGGGTGGAGATGCGGTCGGAGATCAAGCGCCTGCACCTCGAGCTCGGGAGCACGACGGTGTACGTGACGCACGACCAAGAAGAGGCGATCACGCTCGGCGATCGAGTCGTCGTGATGAAAGACGGCGTCATCCAGCAGTGCGCGAGGGCGCTCGAGATTTATCACCGGCCCTGCAATCGCTTCGTGGCCGGCTTCTTGGGCAACCCCCCGATGAATTTCTTCGACGGGCGCCTGGTCGAAGACGGGGGACGGCTCTATTTCGACGAAGGAAGCGGGAAGTTGCCCGTGCCGGACTGGGCGGCCGCGGAGCTGAAAGGCCGCGCCGGGACGGAGGTCGTGCTCGGGGTGAGGCCCGAGGCGCTCAGCGACCAACCGCGCGCCCGCTTCGAGACGAAGGACAACGCGCTCTCGATGACGATTCGGCTGATTCAACCGCTGGGCGACACGATGCACGTGCACCTCGCCACGAGCCGCCACTCGCGGATCGTCGCCGACCTCACCGCGTTTTACGGCCTGGCGGTGGGCGACGCGATCACGATCTATTTCGATCCGAACCGTCTCCACTTCTTCGAGAAGGGCGAAGTGGGCAAGAGCCTCGTTTACAATGCCTCGTTCGTGAAGGCGCTATTCCACGGTCGAAGCGCCGACGCTTAGCGCTCTACATGCACTCGAAGAACTGGATGTCGTCCACCCAGACGTCGAACGTCTGCCCTGTTCCGATCGACCAGTTGATCGACATCAGCGCGGTCGGCGTGACCGACGGGTGCGGCTCGCCCCACCCGGCCTCCTGCTTCATCTCCGCGAACGTGACCTTGTAGTCCTTCCAGTCGGTCGTCAGGAGCAAGTCTTTCCCGAAGTGATTCCAGCACGACTTGCAGACGCCGCCGTCCGGGTGCGTGTTCACGTCGCCCACTTTGAAGCGCACTTTTCGGGTCGAAGTGCTCCCCACCTTCGCTTTGAACGCGATCCCGGCGTACTTCGAGGCGTCGTAGAGGCCCTGCGACGCGAAGTTCGCGCCCCAGAGCGCTCCCCATGCGCCGTTGTCGCCGGAGGTTTGCCCGGTGACGTGCATCGCCTTGCTCGAGCCGGCGCCACCGTCTTCCATCTTCAACGGGTTCGGTCCGATCGACGATCCCTTGTCGTCGTGGCTGGTAAACCAGTACCCGTCGCGCTCGCCGACTTTGCCGAGCTGGTTGTCTCCGTCTTCGAAGTCGTCGACGAGGCCATCATCGGAGGGCTTCGTACCGCCCGAGCACGTCTTCAACGGGCCCGCGCTCCCCGGGTCTCCGGTGCCCGTCGGGCACGTGGCCATCCGCTGGGAGGCGTCGACGCAGCTCGCCGATGCGAGGCCGACCAGAAGACCGAACGTGGAAGCGATTCGAAGCCTCTGCATCATCATTCTCCGCAGGAAAATCCGCGATCGGGTGCCGTCAGTAAAAGGAGACTTCGTCGATCCACGCATCGACGACGACCAGGGCTGCCGGATCGCTGTACCTCGAAAACTCGAACTGGACCTTCAGAAGCTTATCGTAGTCGAGCGTGTCCATGGTCGGGTCGGGCGTCGTCGAAAAGCCATCCCGCGTCGCCTTCGAGAAGTCCAAGCTGCAGAGCGTCCACATCGTCGGATCGATCATCTGGCAGTACGTCCCGTAGTCGTCCCCTTTTCGATCCGTGGCGGTGACCAGCTTGAGATGGATCGTTTGCGCCGACGAGGAGTAGCCCGGCCCGCGCGTTCCCGTGATGGTGCCCTTCGCCCAAAACTGGATGCCTTTGTACCCCGCGGCCATCGCGTCGTAGTTCGTCGCGGTGCCCGCGGCGTTGTCGTTCAGATCGAAGCCGACGCCCGCGCCGTATCCGGTGAACCCGGCCCCCGAGGCCGGCCCTTTGACATGGAACGCGCAGAGGCTCATGCCTCCGCAGCCGCCCATCTCCGGTTTGGCGGACATCGATAGACCCGCGTCGTCCGACGTGTCGTGGTACTGAAACCACTGGCCATTGCGGGGCGCGGGGATGTTGGACGCGCAGCCCATCCCCGTTCCCATTGGAAAGCCGCTGAAGAGGACCCCGCTCGGCGTGGTCGGGGGCGGAAAGCCGCAGGAGTCTGGAGTCGCGGGGCCGGTGTCAGGCGCCCCTCCGCTGCTTCCGGAAGAGGAGCCGGCGCCGCTCGACGACCCGCCGCTCGATGATCCCCCCCCCGTGTCCGGGCCGGCCGACGTGCCCGAGTCGTCCCCGCTTGCCAGGTCGTTGCGGGAGCCGGCGGTGTCGACGCAGCTCGCGGCCGCCGCCGCCCCGAGAAGCGCCGCGAAGGACCACCCACCGAGCCACGCGAGATTCGTGATGCCCATTCGATGCCGATCCTCCCTACGAGACCCGTCCCCGCGCTGTCAATCGGCCCGTTTGCACGTCCACGCGAGCGTTCACCACCACATGCTCGCGGCGAGGGAGATCATGTCGGGATCCGGAAAGATACGCACGTTGTCCACCGGCGGCGCGCCACTCCTCACGGTGGTCAGCGAGCCGTCCACCCAGTGCGAGTACTGGAGCACCACCTGGTCGGTCGCGGTCCACCCGGTTCGAAGGATGACGCGGGGGGAAACGACGGCGAACGAGTATCGCGCGTCGTCCACGTTGGGCGTGACCTGATCGAAGCGCGCGGAAAAAGCCAGCCACGGGAGCACGCTGTAGCTCGCCTCCACCCCGACCTTCGCCTTCGTGACGCCGTCTCCGTAGACGCCGCCTTCGAGCGGGACCTTGCTCGTGACGTGCGTCGCCATTCCAAACACGCTGACGACGACGTCCGGCCCGTCCGGTGTGAACGACACCGGGTAGCTGACCAACCGGCCCAGGCTCAAATCGTATTGCCCGCCGAAGGTCGTCAGCGACCCCGTTCCGTCGCCCCCGGGCCCTAGGTAGTTGTCGACCAGGCCCGGCCCGCCCGGCGTGTTGAGCACGCCGATGATGCGACTGACGGTGTACGCGTGCGTCGCGTCGGTGTGAGAAAACGCCGCGTACAGGTGACCGAACCGGCGCATCGTGATGCGGAGGTCGCTCGCCAGGATCGTGATGTTCCCGTCCGGCGCGAGCGTGCCGGTCGCTCGGTCGTCCTGGCTCCACGCGCTGATGAAGTGCAGGCCGAGCGTGGCGAGCGAACGGTATCCGATGCCGGCGTGCATATGGTTGACGAAGGTCGTGCCTTCGGCGGGGTTCGCGAAGTCGTTCCACACGTCCGGCGTGATGTTCGCGCCTGCCTTGTTCGTCTGCCCTTGGATCCCCTGCTCGAGGAGAACCGTGAAATCGCGCACGCGCATTCGCGCGCTCACTTGCTCCCCCGAACCGTTGATGCGCGCGATGAGCGGGGTACCGTAGCGGCCCTCGTCGTACTCGCCGGTCGAGCCGTAGCGGCTGGTGAAGGCCCCGACGATCGCGCGCAGACGCACTTTCGATCCGACGTCGGGCAGTATGGTCAAGAACGCGTCGCTGATTCCCAACTGCGCGCTCGGCTCGAGAAACGACTCGGACACGTTGGCTTGTCGGGCCAAGATGCTCACGTTGGCCGATACGATCCCGTTGCCTTCGGAGAGATTGAGCTGGGCGTACGTCGTCGGGACGACCCCCGTATGCGAAAACGTCTCGAGGTCGTCGGGGACCACCGGCGGGGCATGCAATGCGGTGGAGCTCTGCCCGGGTTGGACGACCGGCGCCGTCTGTCCAGGCTGCCTTTGGCGCGCGTTGATGCCGGCGTTCAGCGGCGCAGTCAGCAGGCCGTGGAAGTCGAATCGCCATTCGTTGTCGTTGAACGCTCGCTGGCCGAAGGCGGGCGTCGTGCCTCCCGGGAGCGCAGCCACTTGCGGCGTGGCGGGATCGAGGCTGAGCGAGTCTGGGACACCCCCCTTCTTGTCCGCCGCGGGGGGGGATGCGTCGTCCGCGCGAGCGAGGCCGGACGAGGCAACGACGGCCAAGAAGACGAGCGGTGCGAAGAGCGCCGTGGCCCTGTCAATGTGCCTGATCCGCCGGGAACATCCGAGCGGATGGACTGGAGGGACGAACACACAGCCGAAAGCCTTTAGCTCGTCGGTCCGCCGACGTGTTCGGCGCTCTAGCGGATGGCTCAGCGAGTGCATCGGGGTCGACTCTGCCTTGGGCGCCATGGGACTCGGCTCACCACCAGATTTGGGCGTTTAGTGCGAAGAGCTGGTCGTCGAGCCGGTCGCCCGGCATGACCAAGCTGCCTTCGGGGTGGGAATGGGATCCATAAAACCATTTCGCGTAAAGGAGCGTGATGGTCTCGCGGCTCGTCCAGTCCGTCTTGAAGACCAAGCGAGACGCGATCACGTGAAACGTTTCTTCGGAGTCGTACGAGCTCGGAACGACACGGTCGACCCGCAAACCGACGCCCATGAACGGCAAGAACGTGTAGAGCAGGTCGGCGCCGTACTTGTGGCGCACCCGACCGTCGAAGGGGCCGAAGGTCGTCCAGGTCTTGGCGATCTCGAACCCGGCGTTGATCGTCAGGTCAGGCCCTTCGGCCGTGAAGGGCACCGGATAACTGACCATCCTTCCGAGGCTTGCGCTGTAGTTGACGCCAGCGACGAGAAGCTGCCCGGTTCCACCTGACGGCACGCCGAACCATCGATTCGTGAGCGACTCACCGTCGCCGCCGAAGGTATTCGTGCCTTTGATCGGATACGAGCTCTCCGCCTGCACGTACGAGACCGCGGCTGCGAGGTACCCCCAGACGGGAGAGGCGATACTGGCGTCGAGGCCATAGGTACGGATGCGCCCATCTTTGACGATGGATTCGTTGATCTGGCGAGTCGCCGGGTTGTCGAGCGGGAGCTGGACGCGATCGTCCTGCGCCCAGTTGTCGATGAAATGCAAGCGCGCGCGGGCGGTGATGTCCCCCCTTTTCTCGAAGCCGAAGTGCGCGTGGTGGATCCACGCCGCGGGCCACGGGACCGAGCCGACCCCGTTCTGGCCGGTCGGGATGATGGCGATCGGTGCCATCCCGTTGCGCGTGCCCATGACCCCGTCCTCGAGCGCGAGCGTCAACGTGTCGCTGAGATCGTACTCGGCGATGACGTCTTCCCCCACGCCGCGCACGCCGCCCACGATCGCATTCGTGTACATCCCGGATCCGTACTGGCCAATGGAGCCGTACCCCGCATAAAAATAGCCGGCCAACGCGCGCAGCCTCACTCCGGCCACGGCGGGCAAGTTGAAAGACAAGTACGCGTTGTTGATGAACTGCTGGCTGCCGATCTGGTAAAAGGTCGACGGGTCGGCCAGATTCCACGTGGTCAGGCTGAGGTTGGCGCTCACGGACCGGTTGCCGTAGACGAACGACATCTGCGCCCACTGGCCGGGCATCGTGCTCGTGCCCACGAACGAGCCGTACTCGTCCATCGTCTGCGGCGGCACGTGGAATACCGTCTTGCTCTCCCCCGCGGAGGTCATCACGCGCTGGTTCTCGCTGAACTGCAGCGACGCGCTGAAGAACCCGCTCCAGCGAAAAGTCCACTCGTCGGCGGGCATGGGAGCCGCGTATCCGGGGGTCATCCCACCCGGGAGCGATCCCACGCGCGGCGCGTTCGGCGACATCCCGAGCGTTCTGTCGGCGCGATAGCCCGGGATGTACCCCGCGTTCGGCAGCTCATCCGGCGGACCCGGCGTCCGCGCGTTGTCGTCACTTCGGGCCGGGGTCGATTGGGACGCTGCGTTACCGGCTGGTTCGGATTGGGCCGCGGCGAGCGGACAGGCCAAGAGCAGCGCGCCGCCCAGCAGAGCCCCGAACGCGGCACCCGCTACCGGCCGGCTACCGTGACCTCGCCGATCGTCGTTCACCGCCGACCGCCGCTCGTCGGCACCGAACTGGCAGCCCGGCATGGCATCCGGGCGACTTTGTACTTGTTGCCGCCCATCTTCTCAAGGCCGTTTTGAGCGCCGGCATCGTTCCCCTCCACGGCGACCGAACGGCAGGTGCCGCTGCTCCTTGCGAGCGCGAGGCACGGGCCCCCCACCGGTGACCCCACGCGCGAGCACGCGCGAGCACGATGTGGGGGGCTCGTGCCGAAGCGGACGCGATCGAGCGGGCCCTATTCGCGAGTCAACGAAGCACCGTATTCACGATTCAGGAGGAATCGTGACGAGAGCCGCCCGCGTCTCTTGGAGATCGCTCGAGACTTTGCTCGCGCTCGCTCTCGCCGCGACCGCCGGACCGGGCTGCGGACAAGCGGCGGAAGGCGACACGATGCCGGAAGCGGTCGTGACTCTGTCCGAGCGGAACAGCGCGGGCGATGCGGGGTCCCCCGAGCCGCTGGTCGCGTGCGCCGCCGCCGCCGAGGGCTGCCCTTGCGCCTCCGATGGGGAGACGATCGCTTGTCCTGGGCCGAAGATTCACTCCGGCAACTACACGAGCTGCGCGCCGGGCCATCGCGAATGCGTCGCGAACGCATGGGGGCCGTGCATCGGCAACACGGTGTACCAGAACGCCGACGCACTGACGGAGGACTACGCCAGCCCGTGCCAGCCCGGAACGGCCGTCCACTGGGGTGCGGTCACGCTTCATGGTCTCACGCCGGATGACTCCCGCATCGAGGTCCGCGTGCAAGCCGCGGAGAGTGCGGCGCGCCTGGATTCGGCTCCCGTCGTGAATGCCGGGCAGTTCGAGGGCCCCACCGGCTTCGTGTGGACGAGCGCGGATGTGGGAGCATTGCTGGCGCGCAGCGGCTGCGCGACCATGTCCCACCTGCGGGTCACCCTCGTTCTCGTACCCGCGTCCCACAGCGGCTCCTTGCCCGCTGTGGTCGACTGGCGGCCCGCGATCGCTTGCACCCCCGCGCAGTAGCGCGGCCCGACCCGAGAGCCAATGCGCCGACGCCGCCAAGAAGATGGCGGGGCGGCACAGGGCCAACGCGCATTTGTTCGAGATTCATAGCGATCCGGCCGCTGGCCCTCGGGTTGCATGGCCCGTCTCCAGAGGACATCACGCGATGGCAACCAACGCTCCCAGCTTCTTCGCCCCGGCGACCATCGCCCGTGCGTACGGTCGCGTTTCGCTGACCACCACGCGGGGCCAAGGCAGCGCAGACACGCTTCCACCGGACCACGTCGGTCCGCGACGCATTCTGGTCGTCGACCGAGACACCGAGCTCGCGGCCAGGGTCGTTCGCGCGCTCCGTACGGACGGACTCGAGGTCAGCTCCTGCACCCCCAACGACGATGTGCTCGCGTGCGTCCTCTCGACGCGGCCGGACGTCATCCTCGTTCACACGCGCCCGGGCGACCAACAGGCGCTCGTGGCATGTTGCCAACTGCACGAGTTCGACACGGCGCGGACCCGCACCGTGATCGCCTACACGACCGGCGACGCCAAGGAAGACGCTGTCGTGCACGCCTTGCACTCCGGTGCCGACGACTACATTTCCGACGTGGGCCGCGAGCGTGAGCTGCGGGCGCGCGTCTCGGCCCAGTTGCGGCACTTACGCGATCGCGAAGTGATGCGGTGGGCACGCGCGCAGCGATCGTCCTTGCGGGACCTCGCGAACACCGATCCGCTCACGGGCCTTGCGAACCGTCGGGCGATCGAGCGCGTGCTGCACTTCGCGCTCGGAACCGGGCGCGGCGTCACCCTCGTGCTCGTCGATCTCGATCACTTCAAACGAATCAACGACACGGCTGGTCACCCCGCCGGCGACGTCGTCCTGCGGCGCGTGGCGCGATCGCTGCACGCCGTCAAGGCGCTCGAAGGCGTCGCCGGTCGCTGGGGCGGAGAGGAGTTCGCGATCGTCGTACCGGCGCGCGACGGCACGGCGATCGACATCGACCACGCGGCAGCGCTCGGGGAGCGCTTCCGCGAAGCGGTCGAAAGTACGGCATTGCGCGAGATCGAAGGGATGCCGACGATCACCGCCAGCGTCGGGGTCGCCGCGTGGAGCGGGGCCGTCGAGGCGCAATCGAGCGATCGCCTCATCGCGGCCGCCGATGCAGCGCTCTATCAATCGAAGAATCAGGGACGAAACTGCGTGAGCACGTCACTCGTGCAGGCGACAATGACGTGATCCAAACACCAACATCCGCATCAGCCGGCGCGAGGGGCGCACAATGACCGAGCAATTCACCCCGATAACAATCATCCCGATAGAAAACGTGACGGGCACCGAGTCGGCGGCCTTTCGAGAGGTGATTGCGTACCTGAACGGGGTCGCCGATACGGTGGCCGCTCAAACGGACTACGGGCAGGCGCTGTCCCTCATGCCGTCCGCGCGCATGTCATCGCGAGCCCCTGGTGGAATCCCGGCGCGCACGCGAGTCACGCTGCGCTTCGGCGAGATCCCGTTCGATCGCGCGAGCGTGTGGCCTCAGGTCGCCCTCGGCTCGGCACCCGAGCCGACCCGCGGCGGCGCGCGCACGCTCGACTTCGGGGTCGATCCCGCGAAGGCTTGCTCCCTCGCGCCGACGATGCGTCGTCATACCCTCCCCTACGACGCACCCAGCGTGTCGCTCGCGCCGCGTCTCCCCACCTTTCCCCCGTGGTTCGAGGAGCGGCAAAGCGACGTCCGCCTCCGAGCGGCCCACCTGCCTCTCGAATGGTACGACCTGACCGGCAGCGACGGCGACGGGTGATCGGTCCCGCGAAACGCAGAGGGCTGAGTCCTATGAGCTCGAGGACTCCGCGACCCCGTCGAGCTTGCGATAGATCGTGCGTGTGGAGATGCCGAGGAGCTGCGCCGCGACGGACTTGTCGCCTTTGGTGTGACGCAACGTCTCACGGATGACGCGAAGCTCGATCTCGTCCAGCGTAGTTCCGACCTCGAAAGTCAGCTGCGTCGGCACGGTCGGAGCCGCCGTCGCGATGTGGTCGGGCAGATCGCTCTCGCCGAGCGCGTCGCCGCGGGACAGGACGACCGCTCGCTCGATGACGTTCTCGAGCTCGCGGACGTTGCCGGGCCACGCATAGTCCATCATCCGGTCGAGCGCGCCCCGGGTCGGGTGCAAACGTGGCCTGCCGTTCTTGGCGCAGTACAGCCCGAGAAAGTGATCGACCAGGAGCGGGATGTCTTCGCGACGCGCCCGCAAGGGCGGCGCCGTGATCGCGATGACGTTGAGACGATAGAAGAGATCCTCGCGGAAGCGACCCGCGCCGACTTCGCCCACGAGATCCCGGTTGGTCGCGGCGACGATCCGTACATCCGCCCTCTGCGTGTTTCCGCCGAGCGGCTCGTACTCCCCTTCTTGCAGCACCCGCAGCAGCTTGACCTGCACACCCGGCGAGAGCTCGCCGATCTCGTCGAGGAACAGCGTTCCGCCGGCTGCCTTTGCGAAGCGACCGTCCTTCTTGCCTGTCGCGCCCGTGAAAGCACCTCGCTCGTGGCCGAAGAGCTCGCTCTCGAGGATTGTCTCCGGGATCGCCGCGCAATTGACCGCGACGAACGGCGCGCGCGCGCGCCCCGATCGCTCGTGGATGCAGCGCGCGAGCAGCTCTTTGCCCGTCCCGCTCTCGCCGAGGATGAGGACCGTTGCCTGGCTGGGCGCAGCCTGGGTCGACATGTCGATGACCCGCCGCAGCGCCGGCGAGCTACCGACGATCTCGCGATGCGCCAGGCGCTTGATCTCCGCTTTGAGGGACGTGTTCTCGGCAACCAGCTTCTGCCGCTCTGCCGCTTTGCGCACGCTCTTGACGATCGAAGCGCGCTTCAGAGGCTTCTCGACGAAATCGTAGGCGCCGTCGCGCATCGCGCTCACGGCGGCTTCCACAGACCCGTACGCGGTCATCAGCACCACCTCGACGTCGGGGGCGACCTGCTTGAGCGCGCGCAAGAGCTCGAGTCCCGTGGTGCCGGGCATCATCAGGTCCGTGAGGACGACGTGCACGCGGTGGGTGCGTACGAGCTCGAGCGCTCGCTTCGCGTCCGAGGCGGAGAGAACGCGAATTCCCTCCCGGAGGAATATCTTCTCGAGCGACTCGATATTGGATCGCTCGTCGTCGACGACGAGGACAGTGGTCGCGTCAGGAGACGGGTCCGGAACGAGAGGAGACGGGGAAACCGCGTCCGCCGCCGTCGGGGTGGGGAAGGTGAGCGCCTTTGTCAGCACGAAGACAATATGTCACGGCGCCGGACAGGATGTCCAACCATGCCCCCGCGGCGCGGTGGAGGAAAAGGGGCGGACTACCGCCAGCGCAGCCGGAAGCTCCCCATCCACTTCGCCCACTCCGACCGGACGTCGAAGCGAAGCGTGGCTCTCGCGATCTCCTCGCCCCGGACGTCGTAAATGGTCGCGGGAAGGAGCGTCAGCGAAGCGATCGGCGCTATCTTTCTCCACTCCTCTTGTCCGCTCAGCTCGTAGCGACGCCCGTCGTCGCCTCCGAACGTGAAGCGGTACGCGACGCGTCGTTCGTCGAGAAGGTGGAAGGCGAGCGTTCCGTCCAGGTCCTGGGCGGAGGCCAGGCGCTCGGCGTCGATCGTCCCGGTGATGTGCAGCGTCTTGTCGCGCGCGAAATCGCGAACGTCCGCCGCCGCCGCGTCGAACGTGACGGCGATCGCGTCCTCGCGGGCGGGCGCGTCGAGACGCCAGTACGAGCCGCTCATCGTCTGGCGGAAAGCGAAACCGATGCCCATCGGGAATTGGGTCAGCCCTTCGCCGAATTGGACTCGGCGGCGGGCGCGGTCGAGGCGTGCTCGCCCCCGAAGACCACCAGTCGGGCGAGCACCTCTCCTCGGGCCGCCGCGTCCGCGATCGCCTCGACGTCTTCGAGCTTCACGTGGCCGTAGGCGACGTGCTCTGGCTCCTGCAAAATGGTGATCCCCGTCTCGCACATGTCCAAGCAGCTCGACGAGCACGCACGCACGATCTCTTTGGCGACGCCCCGCCTGGCGAGCGCTTCTTTGAGCTTCAGGACGACCTCTTCCGACCCCTTCGCCGCGCAGGACCCCTTCGGGTGGCCGTCGGGGCGCCGGTTGATGCAGACCATGAGGTAACGGTGGCGAAACGGCATCGTCGTCGACCCTTACGCTACCAGGGAACCGGGCGACTGTACGACCCCGCTTGCGCTTCGGCCGCGCTCGGACGATCCTCGGCGGCCGATGAAAACGTCCAAACTCTTCCTAATGTCCGTTTCTCTCCTCCCCGCAGCCTTCGCGATCGCGTGCGGCGGAGGGAATGAGAACCTTCCTCCCCCTCCCCCTCCCCCGGCGCCCCCGCCCGTCGCGTCGAGCGCCGCCCCCGCCGAGAGTGCCAGCGCCAGCGCCGCTCCGGCCCCCGCGCCGCCGCCAGCGCCACCCGTGCAGCTCGTGCAGGGCGCGGCGAGCCCGGATCCGTCGGCCCCCACGCCCACCGTGAAGTTCATCGCGCCGACCAAAGATCAGGTGATCCCGACGGCCAAAGCGAGCGACTTCGAAGTGAAGCTCGACGTGAAGAACTGGAAGACCGAAAAGGGTGACTCCCACGTGCACCTCATCGTCGACGACAAGCCCTACAAGCCCATCTTCGACACGAAGGCCCCGATCAAGCTGTCCGAGCTCACCGGCGGCGATCCGCTGGCCGAGGGGCAGCACATTCTCGTCGCGTTCCCGAGTCGCGCGAACCACGAGAGCGTCAAGACCCCCGGGGCGATCGTCGTGCTCCAGTTCTTCGTCGGCAAGAAGGGGGACAAAGTGCAAGACCCCACGAAGCCCTTGCTCGTCTACAGCCGCCCGAAGGGGGAATACAAAGGGGACATGGCCAACCATGTCCTCGTCGACTTCCAGATCGCGAACACGACCCTCGCGGCCGACAAGAACCACGTGCACATTGCCGTCACCGGCCCCGGTATCGAAGGCGACAAGAGCGCCGACGCGACGAAGTTCGGGCCGCCGTTCTATCTCGACAACCTGCAAGACGGCTCGTACTCGGTGAAGCTCGAGCTTCTCGGCGGCGACGGCAAAGCGCTGCCCGGGCCGTGGAACTCGACGACGCATTCGTTCACCGTCGCGCACTAGCCTCATGGGCCGGGGTGGCCCCGAAGCCACCCCTACCCAGGGCTTTACAGGCGGAGCGCGGCCGCACATACTCCGCGGCCCTTGCGCGGCGGACCGACCAGGGAGGCCGCGCGGGGACACATGCCGGAGTAGCTCAGACGGTTTAGAGCGGGCGTTTCATACGCGCTAGGTCAGGGGTTCGATTCCCTTCTCCGGCACCACCTGCAAGCGATGGCTTTTTCGATCTCCCCAACGGTCCCGCCCAGCTTCCGACGAGCGGCCGGCGCACCGCGGGTCAGACCAACAAGTCGTGGACATTTCCTCCGTGTCACGAGTCGCTACACGACCCAGCGGGATGCGTAGCAATCGATCTCGCCGTGGTAGCGTGCCGCCATCATGGCGAGAGAACCTGTCGTCGCGGCGGCCCCCACGCAAATCCGGGTCGGCTACGAGCTCATCTATCAATTTCCACAGCCGACACCGGTCCTCCTCGTACTCAACGTTCACTACACTCGCGTTTCGGACATCGTAAAGCCCGACCACATCATCATCAGCCCGAGCGTCCCGATAGACTCGTATCGAGACGGCTTTGGTAACTGGTGCTCCCGCATTTTGGCGCCCGCCGGCAGAATACGAATCGGTTCCGACGCGGTGGTGAGGGACACGGGTTTCCCCGACGCGGTGGCGTCGAGCGCATGGCAGCATTCGGTTCAATCGCTGCCCGAGGACACGTTGACCTTTTTACTCGGAAGTCGGTACTGCGAAACCGACCGGCTGTCTGACACTGCGTGGCAGCTATTCTCTCAATCGCCGACCGGGTGGGGCCGCGTGCAGGCGATTTGCGACTTCGTGCATCGTCACATCGCGTTCGGCTACGAGCACGCACGGTCCACGAAGACCGCGTGGGAGGCGTTCAACGAGCGCAAAGGGGTTTGCCGCGACTTTGCTCATCTCGCGATCACGTTCTGCCGCTGCATGAACATTCCGGCGCGCTACTGCACCGGTTACCTCGCGGACATCGGCGTCCCGCCACCGCACGCACCGATGGACTTCGCGGCGTGGTTCGAAGCGTACTTGGGCGGGCAGTGGCACACGTTCGACCCGCGAAACAATGTCCCGCGCATCGGGCGCATTCTGATCGCGAGAGGACGCGACGCGGCCGACGTGGCGATCACGACGACGTTCGGCCCGAACATCCTCGAGAGCTTCCGCGTGTGGACCGATGAAATGAGCGCCTGAACCCCTCGGCGCTCAGCCCACGCCACCCAGGCGCAGCAGATGGCCGATGAGCGCAGTCACCACCATGGCCGCCCCTCCACCCAACATCACGCGCAGAGACGCGCGCGTCATCGGGGCGCCGCCGAGGTAGCCGCCGAGCGCGCCCAACGCCCCGAGGCTGGCGAGGCAGACAGCGGCCACCAGCGGGACGCGAAGCGATTCGGGGGCGACGACGACCGTGACGATCGGCACCATGGCCAGCGAGGCGAAGCTCGCCGCGGATACCGCAGCGGCCTGGATGGGTCGGGCCAGCCTCGATTCATCGAGCCCGAGCTCGTCGCGCAGGTGGCTTCCGAGGCGATCGTTGGCGCTGAGGCGCTCGGCCACTTTCAGGGCCAGCTCGGGCTCGAGACCCCGCTTGCGGTAGATCGCGGCCAGCTCTTTGAGCTCGCCGCTCGGGTCCGTCGCAAGCTCGTGCTTCTCGCGCGCGACGTCGGCCTGCTCGGCGTCTCGCTGCGAGCTCACAGAGACGTACTCCCCCGCGGCCATCGACAACGCCCCGGCGACGAGACCCGCGATGCCCGCCACGAGCGTGGCCTCTTTGGTAGCTGAGGCTGCGGCCACCCCGATGACGAGGCTGGCGGTGGAGACCACGCCATCGTCGGCGCCCAGCACGGCCGCTCGCAGCCATACTCCGTGCTCTCCGCGGTGGACCTCGCGATGCGTTCTCGCCCTTCGACTCATCGGTCAGCCGGTAGTACCGGACCGAAGCGATCTGCTCAACGACCAACCGCGCGCCGGAGCGCCTCGGCGTCGCGCGACTTGGAGTCGGCGTCCGCGTTTCTTCCCTGCGCCCGGAGAACCCCGGCCTCGGCGTCGAGCACTCTTGCGACGGCGTCCGCCCTGCCCGGCCCGAACATGGCCGCCAAAGTTGCCGGATCGAGCCGCGCGATCATGTCTCGCGTGACGCCCAGCGAGCGATAGCAGCCGTCGACCTCCCGGGCCGCCTCTTCGTGTTTGCCTTCGACGACGAGGCCGGCAATGCGGGCGAGCGCTGTGGCCAGCTGCTCGATCATGCGCTCGACGTAGTCCTGGCGAATCACCCGGGCGAGTCTAGCGCTCGCGGGCCTCGTTGGCCCGGCGGGCGTCTATTTGACGATCGGGTTGCTGGCAACGAACGGCGCACGAACGCGTACGCTGCTCAGCCCGAGCTCCCGAGGAATCGGCGGCAACGGGCTCGCCCTGCGGATGGCGTCGGCGCAGTTGCGATCGAATTCGTCGATGCCGCTCGGACGCGCAGGAGGCCATGACACGGCCGTGTGACCGTCGGCAAACACCACGAACTCCAGGATGACGGTCCCCTGCTTGAGCTCCAAGAGCGCGCTCTTCGGAAACGCGTTCACCCAGAGTGGGTCGATCTTCGCGTGGATCTGGCGAAAGTAAGGCAGGAGCCGGGGGTCGGTCGTCCAATAGTCGAACACGTCGCCTTCGCCGACGCCGAGCGGGCGGGCCAGCGAACCGACGCCGGAGGCGCCTCCCGCGCCGGGTGCTCCGCCCGGACCGGCGCCCCCCTGGCCTTGCCCGGCCAGGCCCCCAGCCGTACTCGCGTGGACGAGCGAACGCACCGTGGTGGCCACCTCCTGGTCGCTGTCCACGTCGTCCGTGGGGCGCGCGCGGTCGATCGCCGGAACGGCCACCGCCGCTCGTTCGACATCGGGCCGCGCACTGCCGATCGGCGCAGTCGCCCGGTGATCGAGCCCGGCCCGCGCGTCGAACACCCCTGCGCCAGGCGTCGCGTCGAGCGAGCCAGCCAGCGCGCCGCCCGGCGCTCGGCCGCCCTCGGCGAGGGCGGAGGACGCCGGGACGCCGGTCTCCCCACCGCGCACGCTCGCCGTGGGAGACTGCAGCGCGCCGCGGCTGGGCTCCCACGAGGACGGCGCACGACGTTCGAGCACCATGCCTACTCCCGTCACGACGAGCGTCAGCTCCGCCGGGTGCGTGGTCGCACGACGGTCCTCCCACGACTGGCGCGCGCGCGCGACGCGCAGCCGCTGCAGCTGGTCGCGATCGAGCCTGCTCACGAGATCCGGCGACAGGCGCATGCGGTCGTCGCGGTCGGCCAGGTTGAGCGCGGGGGCGGTCACCTGGGTGTCCCCGCCACGTCCGCGCAGACCTGTGTCCAGGTGCGCAACGGCCTCTCCCCCCGTCACGCGCGGCGGCTCCCCTTTCGTGTCCATCGGGTGAAGCTCGACCAGGGCCCCTTCGCCGACGGAAGGCAGCTCGACTTCGACGGCCGACGACCCCGCCTGGCCGGCGGCCGGTCCGTGCTCCGCCCGCACCGCGATCTCGTCGGACGCGACCGACCGCAGGGCCATCCAAGAAAGCGCACCGGCCAGCCCGGCGTGCAGCACCACAGACGCGGCTATCGTGAGACCGTGCACTCCTCTGGTCGACGCCACCGCTGCGAGCCCCTCCTTGTCCTTACCAGAGCGTAGCCTGGGGCTCCGCAGCGTTCACCGCCACCGCGGGCTGCCTTTCCCCACTGGCGTGCCTACGACAGGGGGACCTCATCTTGATGGGAACGGCTCGGCGGAGAGAAAACTTTCGCGAAGCGACGCTGCGTGTTGAGCACTGTGGCCTGACACAGCTCTTCCGCACCCATCCCTCGGAGCTCTGCCACGCGCCGCGCGGTATGCACCACGTACGCCGGCTCGCAGGGCTTCCCGCGCAGCGGCACGGGGGCGAGGTAGGGGCTGTCGGTCTCGACGAGAATGCGATCGAGCGGTGCCCACGCGGCGACGTCGTGCACGGAATGTGCGCCCTTGAACGTCACGATGCCCGAAAATGACAGATCGAACCCCAGGTCGAGCGCTCGGCTCGCAAACGCGCGGTCTTCACTGAAGCAATGAATGATTCCCCCGACGTCGCGGGCCCCCTCCCGTTCCAGCGAGGCCAGCGTGTCGTCGGCGGCGGAGCGGGTGTGAACGACGATAGGCTTGCGCACCTCGCGAGCAAGGCCGATGAGGCGCGCGAAGACATCGCGCTGCACCTGGCGAGGTGAATGGTCGTAATGATAGTCGAGGCCGATCTCGCCGATGGCGGCCACTTCGGGCCGCCTTGCGAGCTCTCGCAGATCTTCGTGCGCTCGCTCGTCCCAGGTCGCGGCGTCGTGCGGGTGGATGCCGACGCAGGCGCAGACTCGGTCCGGAAAGCGGTGGGCGAGCACGACGGCATCGCGCGCAGACGTGAGATCACTCCCCACACCGACGACCACGAAGCCGATCACGCCCGCGGCGCGCGCTCGGGTCATGACGGCTTCGGCCCCCTCCGGGAAGTATCGCGCGTCGAGGTGACAATGCGCGTCGGCAATGAGGGGCGCGGGCGGGGGCGACGGCACGGGCATGATGGCCGCTGCCAAGCGTAGCGTGGTGTCTGGCGCGCTGCTAAGGCATCGACCATGGCGGCACCTCGCCGAGAGGATGTGCTGGTCGTGTTTGCCCAGCGCGCCGATGCACGCGTCGACATCGACGCTTGGAACGCATATGCGATGCGGTTCTTTGCGACACGGATCGGCCTCACCACCGACAAGCGCCCCGCGTCGGACCAAGCCGCGCCGCGCAACGACGACGCGTCGTTCGTCGTCGCCCCGGACGGCGCGCCTCCCGGCGTGCGATCGACGCTTGCGCGTCCGTGCGAAGCGCGCGACTACGCCCTCGCCGACGCGGCCGACGCACGCCGCGGTGGCACCGGCCTGGCGCTCCTCGCGCGGCGCTGCGGGATGGTGTGGCTGGTCGTCCGCGAGGCGGCGGCCGATCCCCTCGCCCTGCGGCTGTCGGCGATCCTGGCCGGCGCTCTCCTCGGTCCCATCTTGGACCCTGCCGCCGAAGAACTGTTCGGCGTCAAGACCGCTCGCGCCAAACTGCAGGCGCTGACTTCGACCTCAGGAAACTAGATCCTGGAAGCGCTTGCGCAGCAGCAGACTCGCGGCGTCGGCCGCGCAGTTCGCACAGTACCCGAAGCGCGCGGCGAGGCGATCGATCGTCGCCTGCGCGTCTTGCCGGTGCTGCGGATCGACGCCGACCCCGTCTTCGCGAACGAGCAGCAGGATGTCGCGCGCGAGCGAGGCGACGCTCTTGCGCCGGTCGGCAAAGATCGCCTCGCGCATCCGGCGGATGTGCTGCGGGAAAACGGCCGCCGTATCGAGCTTCTGCCCGGGATGGTCGAGCGCCCAGGCGGCGATGCCGCTGATGAGCTGCCGGCGCCAGTCGAGCGGGTCGCTCCCCTTGACGTCGAGCAGACGCTCGACCTCGGCCATCATCTTTTCGTCGGGCTCTTCGTGGCGCTGCGTCACCCGATTGTAGAGCCGCTCCTTTTTGACCCAGACGCTCACGTGCTGCACGTAGCGCTCGAAGAGGTCGGCGTATTGTCGCTCTTGCACGAAACCGCTCGCCACGTAGAGCTCGTACTCCGAGGAGGCAATCAGCCGCGACAAGAGCGTGTCGTGGAACACTTTGACGTCGTGGTACCCGCCCACGATGGGGTCTTGCTGGAGCCAGTCGAACTCGTTTTTGCGCTGGCAAAGTGCGTCGATCTCCTCGAGAACGGCGAGCGGGCTGAGGCATCGGTACGCGGTCGATTGGGCGGCGTCGAGAAGCGCGACCCGGAGCTCGCGCGGGCTAGCCCCGATGCGTCCCTCGTAGATCGGATAGCCGTCGCTCTCCGCCCAGATGTCTTTGATGGCCGCGCGCAAGAGCTTCTGCGAGTCGGCGTCGAGCCGCTCGGGGGCCTTCGCCATCGAATAGAGATCGGCCTTCTCGACGGCGCCGACGGTCGACACGATGGCCCCGATGGGACGAGGGTAGCGCTCGGAGTTGGGCTTGCGCATCCGCGTGAAGACGGCGAACGACCCCGCCATCTCGGTCGCGTGCGGGGCGACGTGCCGGCGGATCTGGGGCACGACGTGGGTGTCGTAGATGAGGCGCTCTTGTTCGTAGCTCTTCAGGTACGGAACGCGCGCGAGCTCGAGCCGGCCACGGAAGCTCGCGAACTCGGTGTGCTCGCGGAACGCGTCCAGGTGAAGCTCGTTCGCGCTCCCCATCATCACGCAGTTGAGCTGCACGTTCTGCGCGGTCAGGGCGACCTCGCCCGTTTCGACCGACAGCTGAAGGTACTTGAAGGCGTCGAGGGGGCGCTTGAGCAAGTCGCTGAACTCGAGCAGACCGCCCGCGGCGTCGATGAGCTCACCTTTCGCCTCGTAGAGCGTCACGGCCTGGAGCGACGCGGGCAGCGATTGGAGCGATCGATCGATCGTGATCTGTCGCTCGGCCGCGTCGACGCTGAGCTGCGGACCGATCGTAACGGCGCCCACGCGGTAGCGGCGGGAGATGAAGTAGCGCTCGACTTGCACGTGCTTGAGCACCTCGGCGTACGACCCGTCGTACGAAGAGAGGAGCGCTTCGAACACTTGCTGGCTCTTGTGCGAGAGCTGCCCGCGCATGATCCAATCGTTCGGGGGCTCGGCCGCGCCGACCCGCTTGTAGCCCGCTTCGAGGAGCTTGAGCCGATCGGCGATCGGGATGAGAAAGAGCGGATGGTCGCGCACTTCGACCAGGAGCTTGGCGTCGACTTCTTCGTCCGAAAGGTGCGCGTACGAAAGCGTGGGGTCACCGCCGGACTTGTCGTGAGCGAAGCCGAGCGACCCCCGGATTGTCTTTTGCGACGGGAAGACCCAGTTGAAGCGGTAGAGCGCGCCTTCGTCGACCGTCGAGTAGTGCTCGAGGGCGGCCATCATGCACTGCGCGATGGTCGATTTGGCCGACCCGTTCGGGCCGTGGAGCAGCATGAGCCGGTTCGGCCGCCCCTCGCGCACGAAATTGGAGAGCGCGCGGTAGATCTCCTCTTGCACGTGCTCTTGCCCGATGAGTGCTCCGCGCGGCAGCGCACCGCTCGACGTGGGCGCCTCCCACGGCAGGTCGAAGAGGTTGTGGCGCGTGAACTCGCCCCAGGGGTGGCGCACGGTCGTCTTGCCGAAGTGATCGAACATGTCGCGCAGGTAGCGGCTCGCATCGCGCGAGTAGCGCACGGGCTGCTCGTCGAAGAGAGCAAGGAACTCGGCAAACGAGAGCACGCGCCGGCCTGCGCGAAAGCGCTGCTCGACGTGCTCGGCGATTGCCCTGACCTGCGACGTGGCGTCGCGCGGCTCGCTCATGGGTCTCTCAGCGTAGCTCTATTGCGACCTCTCGTGCACGCTAACCGCCGCCTTGATCGTCTGCTGCTCGAGCTCGCAGTTCTGGGGTGAGCAGACGCTGAACTTGAAAAGGCCCGCGATCGCCTTTCCGCCGCCGGCCAGCGGCTTGAACGTCACCGTCATCGTCCCGGTCTTTTCGCCCGTTTTCGTCCAGTTCATCCCGGACTTGGAGAACACGTTCTTGCCGCCTTCGCCGGCGCCGAGAAACTCGACACCGGGCGCGTCCTCGGCCTTGAACTTGTAGGGATACTCGTCGTTGATGTGGTAGTCGCCCCTCGCGGCCAGCGTGAGCACCACGGAGCACGTGTCGCCTACCGCGCAACCTCCCACCGGAGCCATGTCGACGAAGAAGTCGTCGCCACAAGCGGCGTGACCACAGCCCCCGCGAGGCGGCTCGAGCGTGGTCTGCTCCACGCGGTCGCGCCCGGCCGCTTGGCTGTCGCGGCCGCACGCGGCCAAGAAAAGGGCAAAACCGACCGCGACAAACACCGCGAATCGTCCTGGCATCATGTGCCCGGGGACATAGCTCATTGGACGTAAAGCTCCAGCCGCGGCCCAACGCGCTCGCTACCCGGCGCCGGAGCCAGCGCGAACGCAATGCCGATGGCGCCGCCCCCCCGGGCCATCACCGCGACGCCGTAGTCGTCGCCGGTGCGCCGGCGCCAGTGCTGCACGAGATCGCGCACGTCGAGACGCACCAGCGGCCCCGCCGCGGGAAAGACGCGCGTCACGGGCGCTCCGACGTCTTTCACCCGGGGCTGACGGGCCCACGACACCGACCGACCATCCCAGGGATCGATCACGCGGCCGGCGCGCAGGGCGACGGGGGTCGGGTCGGCGTCGATGTCAGTCGCTCGTTCGAGGAGCAAGTACGCCTCGATGACGTTGGTCTCGGGCGGCAGCGACGCGGAGAATCGCACGAGCACCAGCGCGCCTGCGTCCCGCGCGCCGCCGAGGGTGGCGGTCACATCCTCGAGGCCGTCGCCGTCGCGACGCACATAGGCGACGTCGACCGGCGCGAAGAGCAAGCGCCGCCCCGTGTCGATGGCTGCCGTGGCGCCGTGCGCGACGCACCGCCCCGCGACGCACGACGCGCGGCCTAGGCAGTCGCCCTGCGAAGCGCACATGCGCGGGGGGATGACGCATGCGGAGGCGAGACACGCGCAAAGAGCGAGCGAGGCGGGGGGGCGCATCGGGTGAGGAAGGGCCGCTCTACGTGGCCTCGCCCATCGGGCGCAGGACGACGCTGACCACGCGCGTGCGCTCGAGAGGAACCACCGCGAGAAGCACCGCCTCGGCGACGTCTTCGGCCGTCGAAAACCGCTTCATGCTCGCGCTCCCCTCGCTACGGCCGTCGCCGACCGCAAAATGAGTCTCGACGCCCCCCGGGCACACGAGCGAAACTTTGATGTTCTTTTGATAGAACTCGCGATCGAGCGACTGTGCGAGCGCGACCTGGGAGAACTTGGACATGCAGTAGATGCCCTCGGTCGGGTAGCCCTGCAGGCCCGCCACGCTGGACACGAAGACGATGTTTCCGCCCCCCTGGGCGAGCAAATGGGGAATGACTTCACGCGAGAAGAGCCACGAGGACTTGGCATTCGTCGTCATGATTCGGTCGTAGTCGGACTCGCTCCACTCGAGAAACGGTCGGTATCCGCCGATTCCGGCGTTGTTGACGAGGATGTCCACGCGCCCGAACGCGTCGATCGTCTGCTTCACGCACGCGCTCACGTCGGACGATTTCGTCACGTCGCAGACGATGCCCTTCGCGGTTCCCCCCTTGCTTTGAATCTCGCGGACCAGGCCGTCGAGGTCAGCCTGGGTGCGGGCCGCGCCGACGATGGTCGCGCCCTCGCCGGCGAGTAGAGCCGAGCTCGCGCGGCCGATGCCGCGGCTGGCGCCCGTAACGAGCGCGATCTTCTTTGCAAGTCGCATGACGATGGCCTCCTCGCCGCGAGGGTAGCAAAACGAGCAGCCGAGCGATCCGGCGAGACCAGTCGCGTGGCCGCACGCCGGTCAGTGACGGGCCGCCGCGCCATCGCTCTTTCCACGAAACGCTCGGAACGAGTACGCGAGGTAGCCGACGGCGAGGACGATCCCAGGGGTGCAGAGAAGCAGACCCACGGCCAGGGAGTCGCGATTCGACGCCGCGCTGTGCGCGCTGACTGTGAAGGCGGGGTCGATCGTCGATCGCAAGATCGTCGGATACATCGCACCCGCCGTGGCGAAAAGCATCAACGCAATGAAGGCGCTGGACGCGAGAAAGGCGCGAAGCTCGCGCCCGTCGGCGAGCGAGCGGCGGGCCACGAACGCCGCCGCGGCGGCACACGGCGGAAGGAGCCATAACGGCGCGCGCGCCATGAAGCGGCCGAAGAATCCGGGCTCCCCGAGCGCAATCGTGGCCGTGACGAACGGGAGAAGCACGAGCGACGCGAGCCAGAGGCGGAGGCCCGCCTCACGACATCGATCGTGGACACTGCCCGACGTCTTCCAGGCGAGGAAGGTCGCGCCGTGCGCACCCAACACGGTGAACGCGAAGACGCCGAACACAGCGGTGAACGGATCGACCGCGCCCGGCTGGGCGCCACCGGGCGTGGCGAAAAGGTCCTGCTCGAAGTAGCCGGTCGCGTCGATCGGCACTCCGCGGACCACATTGCCGAGCGCGACACCGAGCACGATGGCCATGGCCGAAGACGAGGCGGCGAACGTCGCGTCCCACGCCGCGCACCAGAGCGGATGTTTCGAGTGAGACCGGAGCTCGATCGAGATTCCACGAAGAATGAGAAGCCAAAGAACGAGCATCAGCGCGAGGTACAAGCCGCTGAACGCCGCCGAATACGCTCGCGGGAAGGCGAAGAAGAGCACGCCGCCCGAAGCGATCAGCCAAACCTCGTTGCCGTCCCAGAGTGGCCCGATCGCGCCGAGGACGGCGCGACGCTCGGCATCGGTCTTGGCGACGAAGAGGTGAACGATGCCGGCTCCGAAGTCGAATCCGTCGAGCACCGCGTACGCGGCGAGCATCCCGGCGAGGAGGAAGTACCAGGTCGCGTGCATCGCGCCGTTCGCTCACGCGGGCGCTTGCGTGGGGCCGCGCGCGATCTCGCGCGCGACGAGGTAGAGGAAGAGAACGCTCAGCAGGGCATACAGCCCGGCGTAGCCCAACGTCGAAAACGCCACGTCCCCCGCGCCGACCCTCGGAGACGTCGCGCGGGCCGTGCGCAGGATGCCGTAGACCACCCACGGCTGGCGACCGAGCTCCGCGGTCATCCAACCGGCGGTCGTGGCGATGTAAGGGAACGGAAAAGCCAGCATGAGCATCCACAACACGGCTTTCGTCCGATGAAGCACGCCTCGCCAGAGCAAGATCGCGGCCACGCCCATGAGCGCGAGCAAGAGCGTCCCCAGGCCGACCATGATGTGATACGAGAAATACAGGAGCTCGACGCTGTCAGGCCACTGGTCGCGCGGCACGTCGTCGAGGCCCTCCACGGTCGCACCGAACGAGCCGTAGGCGAGGAAGCTCAGAAGCTCGGGAACGACGATCGGGTTCTCCAGCCGGCGCTCGCCGACGTTGGGTTGACCGACGATGGCAAGGTCGGCGCGCGTGCCGCTCTCGAATTTTCCCTCCATCGCCGCGAGGGCGGGCGGCTGATACTTCGCGACGAGCTTGCCGTGCTGGTCACCGGTGGGGAACGCGAGTAACGCGCAGGCGAGGACGCCCGCGGTCACCCCGATGCGGAGCGCGGCGCGGGCGTGGTCTTCGAACTGCTTCATGAGATTCCAATACGCTGCGACCGCGCAAACGACGAACGACGCGGTGACGACCGCGGCGGTCATCGTGTGCGCATATTCCCAGATGGCCCAGGGGTTGAACAGGAAGTCACCGAGCCGCCCGAGCTCGAGCCGCCCGTTGGGCTCCGCCACATACCCCGCGGGGTGCTGCATGAACGCGTTGGTGACGACGATGAAGTACCCGGACAGCCACGACCCGAGCAGCACCATGAACGCGGCGAAGAAATGGCCTCGTGGTCCCAGCCTCTTTTCGCCGAACAGGAACAAGCCCAGGAACGCCGACTCGGCGAAGAACGCGAACAGCCCCTCCAGAGCAAGCGTGAGACCCACGACCCCGCCCGCGGTGTCCGAGAAGCGCGCCCAATTCGTGCCGAATTGAAACTCCATGGGGATCCCGGTGACGACACCGAGCCCGAAGTTGATCGCGAACACGCGGCCCCAGAAGCGGGCGAGGTCGTCCCATCGAGAATCGCGCCGCCGGAGCGCGAGCGCCTTCATGATGACGATGAGGAGGGCCAGTCCCATCGTGAGCTGAGGAAATAGATAGTGATAGGTTATCGTGAAGGCGAACTGGATGCGGTGCCAAGCGAGGGCGTCCATTGGCTCTTCTCCGACCCATGGCGGCGGTAGCACGAGGGCCTGGACGACGCGAGAGAACGCGGCGTTCGCCGGGACGAGCCACGTCCGCCAAGGGACGAGCCACGTCCGCCAGGAGACGTGCGACGTCCGCCAAGGGGACGAGCCACGTCCGCCAGGAGACATGCCACGTCGGCCAAGGGACGAGCCACGTCGGCCGAGGGACGAGCCACGTCGGCCAAGGGACGAGCCACGTCCGCCAAGTGACATGCGACGTCCGCCAGGGGACATGCGACGTCCGCCAGGGGACGAGCCACGCCCGCCAGGGGACATGCGACGTCCGCCAGGGGACGAGCCACGCCCGCGACGGGTCAAGCCACGTCCGCGACGACACGAGCTTGCCCATCCCCAACGCCGACGGCTCGACCCCGCCCCCTTCCCTCGTCTATCACTGACCTCCGATGGACGACCCGCCCCTCTTGCGCGTCCGCGACCTCGTCACGATGTTCGGCACCGACGACGGCGTCATCCGGGCGGTCGACCAAGTGTCCTTCGACATACCGCGCGCGACGACCGTGGCGCTGGTCGGCGAGAGCGGTTGCGGCAAGAGCGTCACTGCCCTCTCGATCATGCGCCTGGTCGCGTCGCCGCCCGGCCGCATCGAATCCGGCGCGGTCGAGCTCGAAGGACGCGACCTGCTGCGCTTGTCCGAGCGCGAGATGCGCGACGTGCGCGGCAATGTCGTGTCGATGATCTTCCAAGAGCCCATGACCAGCTTGAATCCCGTTTATACGGTCGGCTGGCAGATCATCGAGGCGATTATCCTACATCAGCGCAAGCCGCGCCGGCAAGCTCGAGAGCGCGCCCTCGAGCTCGTGCGCCTCGTCGGCATCCCCGAGCCCGAGACGAACATCGACGCCTACCCGCACCAGCTCTCGGGCGGCCAGCGCCAGCGCGTGATGATCGCCATGGCGCTGGCCTGTGAGCCGAAGCTGCTCCTCGCCGACGAGCCGACCACCGCGCTCGACGTCACGATTCAGGCGCAGATCCTCGAGCTATTGCGCGAGCTGCAGCAGCGGCTCGCGATGAGCATCCTTCTCATCACGCACGACCTCGGCGTCGTGGCCGAGAATGCGCAGCGCGTCGTGGTCATGTACGCGGGGCGCGTGGTGGAGAGCGCCCCTGTGGACGAGATCTTCGCCAAGCCGATGCATCCATACACACGCGGGCTTCTCGACAGCATCCCCCGCCCGGGGCGCGCGGCGGGGCGTGGGCCGCGCCGTCGCTTGCGGACCATCGAGGGAATCGTCCCCGACATGCGCAACCTTCCTGCCGGGTGCCGCTTCGCCGACCGCTGCCCGATGCGCGTCGAGGCGTGCGAGATCGAACCACCGCTCCAAGAGGTCGGACCGGCAAGGGCGTCGCGCTGCTGGCGCGCCACGGACGTGTCGCCGTGAGTGGCGGGGGGCGAGGTCACGGTGGGACACTTGACGCGACCTGATGGCCACCCACGCACTTAGCCGAGGAACGGTCCCGCCAAGGGCTTCGGGCGGAGCCGTCCGCCGCCTCCTCCACCGTCGCACGGACGCCGTGGTGGGGTGCCTCGTCTTCGTCCTCTGTTTTGCGGTCTTTCGGGTCGCCCCGATTCGGCAGGTCTTGGACTCGCAATACTCGATGCTCTTGTCCGAGAACTTGCTTCGCCACGGGGAATTTTCGCTCGAGCGCTATCATCTGCCGGAATCGGATTATCGCCTCCGAAGGATCGGCGATCATCAGTATTACTCGTTTCCACCAGGAACGTCCCTGCTGTCGGTGCCGTTCGTTGCGGTCATGAACGTCTTCGGCGTATCGGCCGTCGGACGAGACGGAACGTATAGCGCGGCGGGCGAAATGCGGTTGGACGCGAGGCTGGCGGACATCTTGATGGCGGCCTTCGCGACCATCGTCTTCTTCACAGCGCGGCTGCTCCTCACCGTCCCTTGGAGCGTGGCCGTCACCGTGGTGGCGGCCTTCGGAACGCAGGTGTTCAGCTCGACGTCGCGTTCTATGTGGTCCGACACGTGGGGGATCGTGCTCGTCGCTTCTGCGTGCTTCTTGCTCCTCAGGACGACCGCCCGGAAGCAGCCCCTGAGCCTGCCGCTCCTCGCCACCCTCGAAGGCCTGGCCTATCTCGTTCGGCCGACGAGCGCCCTCGTCCTCGTAGGTACCGCAGCGTACATCGTATGGGCACGGCGCGACGATATCTGGCAGTTCGGGTTGACCGTCGCGGGATGGCTGGGGCTGCTGTTCGTGTATTCGTGGAGCCACTTCCACAAGCTTCTACCCGACTATTACGCTGCGGGACGCCTGCAGTTCGAGGCCCCCTTGCCTGCCCTCCTGGGGAACCTGGTCAGCCCCAGCCGCGGGCTGCTCGTATGCGTGCCCGCGGTCGTGGGGATTGGGCTTCTCCTGGCGCGGTACCGGCGGACGATTCGATTCCGGGCTCTGGCCCTTCTGGCGGGATTCGTGATCGTCGGACACTTGATCATTCTCTCGGGGTTCGTGCACTGGTGGGGCGGCTACTCGTTCGGGGCGCGCCTCACGGCCAGCCTCGTTCCTTGGCTGGTGATCCTGGGCATCCTCGCCGTCGACGGGGCCCTCGCAGCCACCCGAGAGTCCCGCGGTCGGCCGGCCGATGTCGTGGTCGCGGCCGTCGTGGGCGCGCTCTGCGTCGTGAGCATCGCCATCAACGCCGTCGGCGCGTTCTCCAGCGACGCGCAAAAGTGGAACGCGGCCCCGGAGGACGTCGACCGGTCGCCGTGGCGATTGTGGAGCTGGCGATATCCCCAGTTCCTGGCGCCGTTCGTGGAGCCCGACGGCCCCTTCCTGCCCCTCCCCATCGGTGGCCTCCGCGTGGGGAGCGAGCAAGCCGACAAGTACCTCGGGCGCGGCTGGCCATTCGGCGAGGGAGAGTTCCGCTGGACGGACGGACGTCGCGGGTCCACGGTGCGCTTTGCGGTGGCAACCGGGGGAGCGCCGGGCGTCGTCGAGATCGAGGCCAGCCCGTATCTCGCGGCGCCCAAAGTCCTGGAGCAGCGGCTGATGGTGTCTTTGAACGGCCGCGACATCGGAAGCGTGGTCTTCCGCGAGCGCGGCTTTGCGCGCCACGCCTTCGCCGTCCCCGCCGGGGTGGCGAAGGAAGAGAACTTGCTTGCTCTGCGTGCTCCGGACGCGGCGAGCCCCTTCGCGACCGAGGGGGCGGGGGATCGCCGCCAGATCGGCGTCGCGGTTCGCGTCATTCGTTGGCACCGGCCGGCGCTCGAGGGGCCGTTCTTTCTGCTTCCGACCGGTGGGCTTCCGGTGGGCAGCTCGGACGCAGACAAGTACCTGGGACGCGGGTGGCCGGTCGGGGAAGGCGCGTTCCGCTGGACCGACGGGCGCGACCGCTCCATGGTGCGGTTCGCGCTGGCGACCGAGGGGCCCGGCTTCCTCGAGCTCGATCTACGCCCCTACCTGGCCGTTCCCGACGTCCCGCGACAACGCCTCGCCGTGAGCCTGAACGGCCGGGACATCGGCGCCCTCGTCCTCCGCGAGCCCGATTTCACGACCCATACGTTCGCTGTTCCGGCCCACGTCCCGCAGCAGGAGAACGTGCTCGTTCTGCACACCCCGGACGCGGCCAGCCCTTCGACCGTCGACGGGGCGCACGATCCCCGCCAGCTCGGCGTCGCCGTGCGCGCGATGCGGTGGCATCGAGAGCCGGACCGGGAGGGACCTTTCTTGCCGCTTCCGGTCGATGGCCTCGACGTCGGTCGCTTCGAGGCCGACCCGTACCTTGCACCGGGCTGGCCCCCTGGCGAAGGAGAGCTCCGCTGGACCGAAGGTCGCGACGGCTCCGCGGTGCGATTCGCGCTGGCGATGGAGGGACCGGGGGTTCTGGAGATCGAGACCCGCCCCTATCTGGCTCCCCCTACGGTCCCGCAGCAGCATTTGATCGTATCCGTGAACGGCCACGACATCGGCAGCGTCGTTCTCCGCGAGAACGAGTTCACGACGAACACGTTCGCAGTCCCGGCCGAGGCACTGCAGCACGAAAACATCCTTCGACTGCGGACCCCGGACGCCGCCATTCCTTTCCTCGTCGACGGGACACCGGATCACCGTCAGCTCGGCGTTGCTGTGCGCGCGATTCGATGGCGTCGGGGGCGGGTATAGAGCTCGGACCCTGTCGCCCCTGGGTTCTCTCCCCATCGCCTGCGACGCACCACGCTACGGGGCGTTGGCCCACGAGATACTCACGAGAGCGTATCCGAGGTCGCGTGGATCGCCGGGAGCGCTCGCCGTGGCCGACGTTTCCAATCGAACCGCCGACTCCTGGTCTTCACCCTGAATGTCGATCGGGACACGGTATTCTTTTTTGAAGTGACCCATCGGCGGCACGAAATGATCGACTTCGCGCCCGTTGACCGAAACCCGCATCGTCGGCGCGGTACCCAGGAGCTCGAGCGGCGCCCATCCGACGATCTGGAGGAGAGCTTTCGTGCGCAGGGTCGGCACGCGGATCTCGCCGACTTGTCCCATCCAGCGCCAGCTGCCCTCTGCGTTGCTTTCGACCGGATACCAACCCTGGCCGAAATGCAGAGCTCCCATGGGGGAGGTCACGATGGGTGACATCGCCGAAGGGGCCAATCCTGGCGGCGGGAGCAAGTCCGCATCTTCCTCGGGCTTTCGACAGCCGCTGCTCGCCAGGGCGACGAAGAGAGCCACCCGCGCGCCGGGCACGATGAAACCGAATCGGAAACGCGGTCTCATACGGCGCTCGTCTTCGAGAGCGCCTTCTCGGCTCGTATTTCGCCGCTCGATGCCGCCAGCTCTTCGAGCGGCCGACGCACGCCGATCGCCATCACAAGCGCGATCGCGTACGCCGCCGCCCCGCAGACGAAGCTGGCGGTGAACCCGTACGTCATCGAGATGAGCACCGTCAGCGTCGACCCGAAGACCGATGCGCCCCCGTTGACGGCCCACGCCCATGACACGAGCCCCTTGGACTCGAGCGCAGCCCGCCGCAGCCCCGTTGGAAACGGCATACCCATGAAGAATCCCAGCGGGGCAATCACCAGCACGGCGACCAAAATCCGCACGGGCGTCGCCGCGCCGAGCGTCGCCTGGAGCACCCCCGGCAACACAGCGGCATAGAACAGAATGAACGCGCAGACCGCGGCCACGATGGCCGGCAGCGCCGCCGAGGTCCACCGGCCCGCGACCAGGCTGCCGATGCTGCTCGAAAGAAGCATCGTAAAGAGAACCACGGAGAGCGAATACGCCGGATATCCGAGAAACAGACCGAACCGTTGGACGAGCACGATCTCAACCAAGATGAAGCCGAGACCCAACCCGGCGAAGTACATCGCCCATGCGAGCGCACGCGACGGCGCGACGCGATGGCCCTGCTGCGGCAGCGCCCGACGCCAGTGGGCGACGAGCGGCAAGAGCAGGATCACGCCCGTCGCGACGGCGGTCACCGTCAGAGATATGAGAAGCGTCTGCGCTCCGAGGCCTAGGCGCTGACCGCCGATCGGCGCATCGGACAGCCCGAGCTGGACGGCGATCCAGGGAATCAACGGCACGCTGCTGAAGAAAAATGGCCGGTCGTCGTGGACCGAGGAAATGTCATACGGGTAACTCGCGATGAAGTCCGCGGACCCGGGGCCCACGACGCCGTGGAAGTCGTTCGGCGTAACGCCGACGGCGGCGTCGTCCGGTGCATAGTCGACGAAAAACCCCATCTTCTTCGCCCACGAGCGCAGCCGCGCGATCTCGTCCTGGGAGAAGCTCGAGGGCTTGACCATGATGGCCCCGAGCGAAGCCAAGAACGTGTCGTCCGGGTTCGTGCGGACGACGACGATGGAGTCGGACGGATGGTCGAATCCTTGCCGATGCAGCGCCTCGACCGCCAGGCTGACGACGCGAAGAGACTCGAGAGGTGGGGACGAGAACCACCGCGTGAACGAGATGACGCCGTCGGGCGCGAGGTGGCGCATGTAGTCTTGGAACGCCTCGACCGTATACAGGTTGTTCTCCGTCAGGGCGTACGCGCCCGCGGCCGACGCCGCCCACGTATCGACCAGAGAGGCTTGAATCACCCCGAACTTCTCGGAGCTATGGCGGAGATAGCTGCGGCCTTCGTCGTTGATCATCCGGACGCCGGGGTAGTCGTCGTAAAGGCCCCCGCTGAAAGTCCGAAAGCGCGTTCGCATCAGCTGGAGCGTGATTGGGTTGATTTCCACCCCGGTGATCGGGCCGCTTCCCATGTGGAGCGCCGTCAAGATGTCCCGTCCGCCGCCGGGCCCAATCACCAAGACGTCGCGATACGTGCGCAGATGGTAGACGCTGGATGAAACGTCGAACTGAAGGTGCTCGAGCCGGTCGAGGTTGCCGTCGAAGCGCGTGATCTGCGTCGCCGCATCGGCGTCGTACCGAAGCCACGCCTCGGCAACGCGAAAGTTCGGATCGAGCGCGGTGCTGTATCCGGCAAACACCGGTGGCCGCGGAGTCCAGAGCTCGAGCGGCGTGCCCGCGACGTCGACGCGCGAGAACGAGTTCCACTTCATCGCCAATGTCGGCGGCTGACGCTGTCCCTTGATGAATCGCAAGTCGTAAAATCGAAGGCGCGTGTTCGCGATTCCCAGGACGGAGAGGGCAACCGCGAGCGCGATGGCGGCGTCCCGCCCGAACCGCGCGGCACCACCCGCGAGCACGGCGCCGGCGACGCAAGCGACGACCGCGGCAAAGAGCACCGCGGTGGGCGCGCCGAGGAGATTGGTCGCCGGGATGAAGACCAGGCACGCGGCCGCCGCCCCGAGAAGGTCGCAAAAGTAGAGCCGATTGGCCTGCGCCGCGCGATGGGTGAGGATGAGCGACACGACGAGGCCCCCGCACAAGAAGGGCACGGCGCACAGGACGTACACTGCCGCGATCCGCAGCCAATTGCGCG
>Ga0265342_10000200_pt1 | contig 66972 bp, 72 predicted proteins | sample 4CB327metaG_FD_203125 | JGI IMG/M metagenome (GOLD analysis project Ga0265342, IMG submission 203125) | Rhizosphere microbial communities from Carex aquatilis grown in University of Washington, Seatle, WA, United States - 4-CB3-27 metaG | ecosystem: Host-associated > Plants > Roots >...
CGGCCGACTTCCGCCGACGGGTTGGCCAGAAGCATCACTCCTTCGGCGGTATCGCCCCAGTAAAGGATCGGCCCAATCCGAGCTACCGGACGCCGATCCAAGACTTGTGGTTTGCAGGTTCGCAAAGCCAGAGCAGCGGCGGCGTGCTGGGGGTGATGAAAGGCGCTCGGGCAATGGTGAAGGAGATGCGGGGAGTGAAGTCACGCTGACAGTATGGGCGGAATCGTCGCGGCGGCGCATGAGACAAGAATGTCGAAGAACCTCGGCGCAAGGAGCTGCCGAATTGACGTCCTGCTTCTATGAGCTTCAGCCAACTCTTTCGAAATGGATAGGGAGAAGCCGCGACAGGTCGAGGTTCCGCGAAGCCCGCATGATCTCGATGCCGACAATCCGTTCTTCGTCCCCCAGATCCAGAACGACGTCTCCGGAGACGCGGGTGTTGGTGACGCTCTGAGAGCGCGGGTCAAGGCGAAGGTAAATGAGATCGGCTTGCTCGTCATACTCTATCTTCATGTTTCAGGTTCCCCACTAACCGTAGAAGACATAGACAGTCACTACCACCATGACATCCTGTTCCACAACATAATAGACCTCGATGGTCTTCTGTGAGTAGTGGCGACCAGCCCGCATCTCGTCAATTCGAAACTCCCTTCGAACGCACATTCTTCCAATCCGTGCCGGCAGCCGCGTCCCTGTTGTTAGCGTCTCCTCGATTTCGGCAGTGCTTGCGCCGCGCTCCTTGGCTCGCAGCTTGGCATGGGCACTGATTTGTACTCTCACACATACGAAAACGTCTCCGGTGGCTCCCTGCTTGCCACTTGTTTATGGCGGCCTTTCCTCACGGCACGCGCGGACATTTTCCTTCAGTCGTTGACAGCTTTGTCCCCCTGGTCGTACGATCATCGACAAGGAAACAGACATGAACATGGGAAATATATTGGGATCATTCCTCCAATCCGGTATCAGCGGATCCACGAACAATAGGATGGGTAACATGCTGGATCAGGCCGGACGCATGGTGGGCGGCCAACAGAACTTGGCCATGGGCGGCATTGGAGCCCTCGCTGGCGCGCTTATGGGCTCGGGGAGAGGGCTGGGCGGCGCCATCAGGGGCGGCATCGGCGGCGGAGCTGTAACGATGCTCGGCCTCATGGCATGGCAGGCGCTCAAGCAGAACGGCCATTTCCCGGGCCAGGACGCTCCACCGGCTTATCAGGAACCGCAGACCGACGCCGAGCGAGCGGAGCTGGAACGGCACTCCGAGCTCATTCTGAAGGCAATGGTGAGCGCGGCCAAGGCCGATGGACATATCGACGAATCCGAGATGAACCGCATCCTCGGCGCCATACAGCAAAGCGGCACTGAGAAATCGGGCCTCGACTTTCTCCGGACGGAAATGGCCAAACCGCTGGACACCAGTGAGCTCGTCGCGGCCGCAAGGGGCAACCCCGAGCTTGCCGCGAAACTTTACACGGCTTCCCTTCTGGCAATCGAGGTAGACACGCCTGCCGAGCGCGACTATCTGGCTCAGTTTGCTTCGGCGCTCAACCTCGCGCCCGAGGTCACGGAGCAACTCCACCAGCACGCCGGCGTGCAACCGGGCTGAGGTTGTAAGCGGACCCGCTCAGACGATAAGAATGCCCATGGATCTCGCGCACAGGGCGGGTTGTTTGTTCCATGTGACAATGCGAATCTCGACTTCTGGCTCGCTCTCCTGCCAGGGAATAGCACTCGCCAGATGGATTGCATCAATTGTTCCGATCACCGTTGGAGAGGGGCCAGCCGCGCGGCGCGCCGTCTGTAGCCACCGCGTGATTCTCTGCTTACATGCTCCTCCTACATCCTCCCCTCCAGCGTTCGCGCCTTCGACTGGACCATCATCTCCTTTGCGCTCAGCGTGTTCCTCCTCTGCCGCGGCCCGATAGGCGCAAAAGAGCCGCCACTGCGTCCGCGCCGTTTTCCGTTGCGTACTGGAGAGAAGTCAGCCCATTCTTCGCTTTCAGGCTGACGGCCGCGCCAGCGCGAAGCAATAACTCGGCGGCCGCCCTGTCGTGCCTGCCCGCGTCCACCGCGAGCATCAGTGGCGTCATGCCATTGGCGTCCCGTACCTCAGTGCTCTCGACACCCCCGGATGTGCTTCGAGTATCCATGGACCAGCCTCCCCTGCTATTCCTTCAGCGTTTCCATGATCGCGGCGCTGAAAGCGTCGCGACTGCGCTCAATGATGAGCTCCCGCGCATCGGCATTCTCGAGCTTCGCGACTTTCCCCTTGACGTATTCGCGCACCCGCTCGGAAAGGTTCCGGTAGACAGCCTCTTTCACATCGCTTTGCGCACCGAGCAGGGAGGTGATCAGATCGCTTCCGCCGACCTTTCGCAGGATGCGCTGGATGGTCGCATCGTCCATGTCGGCAAGTGAGGAAAGCTCCGGCACCACCGACGGATCGATGGTGCGACGCAGCGTGATCCGGCCGTCAGTCACTTCCATCTCCACCTCCTCGGAGAACGAAACCTGCTTGAGAATGGCCTGCGGGATCCTGATCCCTTTCGAATTGCCGATCTCCACGATAGGAACGCGCATGGGGGTACCCTCATTCCGAAAATGTAGTTACATAGAGAATATATTGTAATTACAAATTGCGCAAGTGCTTTTGACGATTTTTTATAGGCCGTTCGGACATAGAATCCGCATCTTCGGGTAGTGCTTGCGTACCCTTTCCGGGTCGCGCGTGATGAGAACCAGGTCTGAGACCGCGGCATGCGCGCCAATGAAGAAGTCCGGCAAGGGGCTCGCCTTTGTACCGCCGGCGTGCCGGTACGACATGAAGGCATTGCCGGCAAGAAAAAGGGCTTCTTTGGGGATCTCGCTCCATAAGAGACCGCTCTCGCGGATCGCTGATTCGAGCTCCTCAATTCGGGAAAATCGAATGGATATCTCGGAATAGACAATCGGGTTGATGTAGACAGCGCCGTCGGCCCAAGCCTTCTCGATCTGATGGATCGACCATTGGGACCAGGTGGCGTCAGCCGTGAGGACGTCCAGGAGCGTTGATGAATCGACCAGGTACGAGGCCATTAATCAGATCTAGTCATTCGAAGGATCTCCTCGGTGGAAAGGCGCACGTCCCCCTTGCCGAGAAGCGTCCGAATCGGGTGCTCTGATCTCCGAGCCACACGCACAACGATCTTGCCATTCTCTTCGATGAAATCGATCTCTGCGTGAGCGTCGATCTGATATTTTCGCCTGAGCTCTTGTGGAATCGTAACCTGTCCCTTTGTAGTGATTTTCAAACCCTTACTCCTACAGTAATACTACTACCACCTGATCGTTGTGTCAAATACGGCATTTCTCAGAACTCAATACGATCGATTTCGCGTTTCCACTTCTGCTTTTCCTTCGCTACTTTCAACCCATGATTCAGGTGGCGTTCATGGTCAACGATGAAAGACTTCGATCCGACTTCTTGCGTCGGATAGTGCATCTCGCTCTCGATCAACTATCGCCAACGCAGGCGCCGAGTTGGGGGCGCATGACTCCCCTCCAGATGGTGGAGCATCTCGCATGGGCGGCGGAGGTCTCCCACGGGGCGGTTTCTGTTCCGTGCAAGGTTCCCCCCAAGCTTTTGGAACGATTTCGTCCTTTTCTCTATGACGACACGCCTACCAGCCGTGAGTTCATGAATCCGATTCTCAAAAAGGGCATACCGGCGGTTCGTACAAAAAGCATTCCAGAAGCAGCCGCTTTGTTTCACACTCAGATGGCGCTCTTCCTCGGGCAGAGCCCTGACGAGAAGGCGCTTCTGAGGATCCATCCGGTTTTCGGCCCGCTGAATTACGAGGACTGGGAAAGGTCGCACTTCAAGCACTTTTTTCATCACCTGCTGCAGTTCGGGCTCATCGAAGAAGCTCACTAAAAGGTTGAGCCACGACTTTCGACGCCGCGCGGCATATCATTTCGCCAAGGAAGTCTCGGTCAGTGCCGCCACGGCAGCTAACTTTCGGTTCACCATCTCGTGGAAACAAGCAGGCAGGTGGTCCTCATGTCCACGGTGTATGACGACGCAGTCCACGCACCTTCCGTGGTGAGGACATTTCGCCGCGCACGTGCAGTGGCACAACCCTGACTGCCGCACCTCGGAGAGAAACTGGTTTTGCAGCTCGTGGCCGCGTTTCGCGTCTCCCTCGCGGAAGAAATCCATGGCGCGTTCCTCGAGCTCGTTGTTGTCGATGATCATGCTTGCTCCCGTATTCCCTCGTGCGCTCTTATTCGCGGAGCGCCCCTTTTTTTCGCACAAATCGCGTGAGGACGATTCGGGGCAGAGCAAAAAAGAAGGAACGCCGGACCGCAATCGAACGGAGCCCGGGGCGCGTCTGGCTGTAGGTGCTTGGGGAGCTATCGCGCATAGGCATGCCTTCGTTTCAGGGCTGCGACCACCAACAAGACGATCAGGCTCGCCGCGCACATCAACGGGAAGAAATCGCCGAGCACCGAGTAGACGGTCCGTACTCCCTTGATCGGTAGATGCGCTACGACGGTACGATCTCCGGCGGTGTAGTGGTTGGCAGCGCCAATGATCCGTCCCTGATAGTCTGCCGCGATGTTCTGTCCGTAGAATCCGGCCCTTCCCAGGGAAAAGCCTTCCTCGATAGTCCGGTAAGAGGCCATGATCGAATGAAGCGGGTTACCATGCGTTGAGGCTGTTCCGTCGATTGCGCCGCTCAGCATGATGTCCACTCCCTGTTTTCCTGCCAGACGCATGAAGTCGGGATACTCCATGTCCAGGCAGATGACGCTCGACAGCCGGCCGTACGGGGTTTGGATCGAGTCGATCACACGCGGTCCCCGTACGGTGGTCGTGCTTTCCGGACCGATGAGCAGATTGTGCTTCAGGTACTGATACGCAATCTCCCCGTCGGGAGTGATCATGACCGACTTGTTGACCTGAAAGACATCGGGCATGGCGCGCTTGCTCAAATCCGGCTCCGTGACCTCCAGCGGGAAGGCGAGATAGATCTTCTCCTCGCGCGCTACCGTCTGAGCCCGAGTCAGGAAAGCCGCTTCCCCATCTGCAAAGGCCTGCGCGTTGAACTCGCTCCAGGTGACTATCTTCGCGCCCGCCCGTGCCTGAATCCGTGTGCGGACAAGCAGATCGTCATTGATCCGTTCCATCGCTGTCCGTATCTGCTGCCGATCCTCCCCGGTAAGCGTACCGGTGACGAGCCGCTGCCAACCCGCCGTCTCGGCGTCAGGCAAAGGCTCGCCATCGACATTGGTGGTGAGCACCGCAACCTGGACGGTCTGTCCCAGGGGCCTGAACAGGGCAAGACGCAACCCTCCGAATGTCATGACGGCCAGGAGCACGATCGCGCACGTGACAAGCTCGCGACCTACTTTTTTCAGATCGAAGCCATCCTCCCATGCATGATTCACCACGGCAGCGAGCCACATGATCTGGAAGGAGATGCTCCATACGCCCGTGATCGAGATGATCTGGAGGAGCGCGGTGTTGGAGGATTGCGTGTAGCCGAGATTGAAAAACGTGCCCAGCGGGAGCGCGAGGCTCAAGATGTATTCCATCAGGACCCATGCCGCGGGTAGAATGAGCGTGCCGGCGAAGCCGAGAAAACGCCTCGGGAAAAGGCGATCGATAACATAGGGAATAAAGACGAGAAGCCCGAACGCCGCCGTGTAAAGCGTGAACATGGCGCCCGCGTCCTTGAAGGCGGCACTCCATTGGAAATAGAACGCGACGGCACTGGCCACGTAGGCGAGCGGGAGACCCAGCACGGCTTTCTGGGTGCGCAGGAATCGCACGATGAACACGGGTGCAATCCATGCGGCAATCGGGACGATCCTCATGCCATTCGCAAACAGGAGCAGGAGAAAACCCACCGCGAGCCATAAGAATGAGAGTGGGTCTTTCGGACGGGATGTCCCACCGAGCGCGTCGTCGCTGCTATTCGTTGGAATCGGTAGTGTCATGAATGTATCCCCTTGCCTTATCTGACGATGTGCTGGCGTCATTCACTTCACTCATTGTTCAGCGACGACAGTACCACGCGGCCGGGCGGCAATCATTGAATAGATCTAAACAAATGGATATATTTGATGTTCACGACCTCCAACGCTTCTTTCTGTCTGTAGAAGAGTGTTTGGTGATTTTTAATCGTCCATCGAAAACGATTGAAGCAGAACGCGAAAGGCAAATACATCGTATTGTTGGCGAGCACGGGGATCGCGGCAAACAAGGAGACGATGTTCAAACGCAAAGATGGGAGCCAATTTGTCGGTTCGATATCGGCCAGAGTACTTACGATCCACGATCAAGCCCATAGTATCAGCGTCATAAACGACATTACCGACAGAAAACGGGCCGAGGAAACGATTCGGCACATGGCCACTCACAATGCCTTGACCGACCTTCCCACGGCGCGCCTGTTCCGTGACCGGCTCTCGATGGCCATGAGCCTGTCGCGACGGAATAAGTCCGTGGCGGCCGTAATGTTCCTCGATCTGGACGGATTCAAGGCGGTGAACGACACCTATGGGCACGATGTCGGCGACGCGCTTCTCCAGGAGGTTTCGAAACGCCTGCGCTCGTGCGTTCGTCAAACGGATACCGTCGCTCGCACCGGCGCCGACGAGTTTCTTTTGGTGATGACGGATCTGCGCTGTGCAGAGAATGTCGTGCCGACAGCGGAAAAGATCCTGCAGGCTTTGGCGGCACCCTTTTCCTTTCAGGAAATCGCATTGTCGGTCGGCGTGAGTATCGGAATTGCCTTCTTTCCGAATGATGGCGCGGACATCGACCTTTTGATCAAACGAGCCGACCAGGCCATGTACGCGGTTAAGGGTTCGGGAAAAAACGCGTATTGCTTCGCGGTTCAGAAGACTCTTGAAGATTGATTTCGAAATCTTAGATTATTCGACGCGTTCGCGAGCTTGCGCTGGAACGCGGATGGTGATACAGAGAGCGTATGTCGATTCATGAGCTAACCAGTTATCGTTTCCGGGGTGCTCGTGCCCTGGTGCTCTTGCATGAGAGGGCTCTTCGGGATCTCCTGCCGGTGTGGCGGCGCGCAAAGGCCGCGCACCTCCCGATGCCTTCCACAAAGGACCCCAACTATGAGTCCCTGGAAACACTCCTCCATCATGCGCTGGGTGCTTCGCGGGGCTACATGACCTGGCTGTGCGAGAAGCTTGGTTTGCCGGACCCAGGGATCGATCCAGCGCCCGAGGTCTCCCACATCGAACAAGACGCCGAGCGCTACATCGAGCACCTTCTGGAACGCTGGCGTCTGCCGATGGCGGATGTGGAAGAGGCTCGATTCGAAGCGGTGCACAAAACGCGATGGGGTGAGGACATGAGCTGCGAAGGCATGTTGGAGCACGCCGTGATGCACCCTCTGCGCCATCGCTTCCAGCTTGAAGAGCTGCTGGAAGCGCAGCGCACGGTGTAGCGGAAGCGGAGGAGCGGTATGGACAGCAAAGCGGTGATATCAACGACAAAGCTCGGCTTTCCCTGGGAAACCGAGGATCCTTTTCTCTATTGCGTCCATCACCTCGACAACTATCCGGCAGGCAATGAAAATCTCGGTCCCGTGGGTTCGCTCGCCGGCAGAGATATGGGGCAGGACTTCGATCCCGCCGAGGAATGGCGGATGTACCATGGTGAGGTGGTACCGGGGTTTCCCTCGCATCCCCACCGCGGATTCGAGACGGTGACGGCCGTGCTCAAAGGGTTCATCGATCACTCCGATTCCCAGGGTTGCGCGGGGCGTTACGGCAACGGTGATGTCCAGTGGTTGACGGCAGGAGCCGGCATCCAGCACGCGGAGATGTTTCCCTTGCTCGATACCCGTGCCGGCAATCCCCTCGAGCTCTTTCAGATCTGGCTCAATCTTCCCGCCGCCCGGAAATTCGCCAAACCCTACTACTCCATGTTGTGGGCGGAAGATATTCCCACGTATACACATCGAAGCTCAGCAGGCCGTTCCGTCGAGGTCAACATCATCGCTGGGACCATCGCGGATGTGCATGCCCTTCCTCCGGCGCCCGATTCTTGGGCCGCGGAGGCCGCGAATGAGCTGGCAATATGGACCGTCAGACTGGATCCGCACGCAACCTGGAAAATGCCGCCAGCATCTCCCGGCATCAATCGGAACTTGTTCTTCTATCGCGGATCTCGATTAGTGATCGGAGGAATGGCCATAGCGGCCAATCACTCGATCAAGCTTCGGCCCGAAATCGAGCTGGTGATAGAAAGCGGGGACGACGAGTGCGCTTTGCTCGTGCTGCAGGGACGGCCCATCAGGGAGCCCATTTCCCAGTACGGCCCGTTTGTGATGAACACACGGGAGGAAATCGACACGGCGTTTCGCGATTACCGCAAAGACCAATTCGGCGGTTGGCCCTGGTCCAGGAGCGACCCCGTGCACCCGAGGTCAAAGGGCAGGTTCGCCACGTTCGCCAACGGCACCGAGGTGGTTCGTTAGTCGCCGCAATCCGGTTGCCATGATAGACCTTTGTTTACGCCCTCTAGTCTTCCTCTTCCTTGTAGTCGAGGTAGTCGAAATCGGCGTGGTGACCCGCGCCTGACAGGTCCTGACAGCAGAGCGCGATGAACGCACCGGTGAAGCCGCACGGACGTGCATGCTCGTCTGACAGGATGGAGGCATCCATTTCCCAGCCTGCGTGCGTCCAGTATTTCCCGTTCCGAGAATACCGGAACGAGATGCGACCGTGATCAATGTCGACGCCCATGAAAACCTGTGTCCACCCGTTCACCGGGATCTCTTTTTCCACGGGATAAGTAATCACGCCGCGTTCCATGCGCATCACCGAGATGCATTTTGCCGCGTGATCGGCGCGCGAGATGTAGAAATAATAGAAGCAGTCGGTGCTATAGAACGCCGCGATACCCGCCATTTGCTGGAACGATTCGGGCTCGAACTCGATGCACGTTGAGGCTGAAACCCGGAATGATGCGATGCGTCGGGCCACCATCGCCTGGCGGAAATGCGACAGAATGCTTTCGCGCCCCTTGAGTCGCAGGAAACCGGGACGCTCGACAAGGCTCATGAGGGAATCATCCAGCGGGATGCGCAGCGAATGATAGCACGTGCGAAGTTGTGGCGAGTCAAAATCGTCTCGGATGGGCTCGTCATCCCAGGGCCGACGCGGCAGGTCCGGGGCCCCCAACGACTCGCGCGGCGAATTGTCCCCATGCGCCAGGCGCGGCCACCCGTCAGCGGTCCACTCCACACGCTGAAGGCAGGTCTCCCTGCCCAGAAGCGACCGTCCCCCCGCAAGCGGCCGACGCGCAAGATGAGCGAGATACCACTCCCCTGCCCGCGTCTCCACCAGGCTCCCGTGCCCGGCGGACTGGAGCTTCAATTCGGGATCGTGCATCGAGGTGAGAAGCGGATTATCGGGCATCGGCTCGTAAGGACCGAGGATTGCAGCGGATCGCGCCACCGTCACCGCGTGCGTGGTGAAGGTGCCGCCCTCGGCGGCGATCAGATAATAGTATTCTCCGCGACGATACAGGTGCGGTCCTTCAACAAGGCCCAGGGGAGTCCCTCTGAAGACGTTGATCGATTCTCCTACAAGCCTGTGCTTCTGGGCGCAATACTCTTGGAGAAGAATGCCGCCGAAATTGCTGCGCCCGAGGCGGTAATCCCAGAGCATATTGAGGAGCCATTTTCGGCCGTCCTGGTCGTGGAAGAGGGAGGCGTCGAAGCCCGAGCTGTTCAAGAAGACCGGATCCGACCACGGCCCCGCAATGGAGGGCGCCGTTGTGAGCCAATTGTGGCAGTCCTTCACCTGCCCGTCCCATCGCTTCATGTCCGAATAGACAAGGTAGAAAAGACCGTCGCTCCAGGTGAGACAGGGGGCCCATACGCCGCCGGAATCCGGATTGCCCCGCATGTCCAGCAGCTCGATCCGGTCCAATGGACGTGCCGCGAGATGCCAGTTGACGAGGTCGAGCGAATGGTACACACAGACCCCGGGGAACCATTCGAAAGTGGACGTGGCGATGTAGTAATCATCGCCGACCCGAAGAATCGAAGGATCGGGATGAAAGCCGCGCAGCACGGGATTCGTGATCGAATGGGGCGCCAGACTCAGCGCATTCATGCTGCTCATCCCTTCAGCGCCCCCGCGAGTGTTCCCCGGATGATCCAGCGATGCCCGACGATATAGAGGATCACCGTGGGTGCCGCTGAAATGATAGCGGCGGCCGAGTAGCGCGGCATGTAATCCACGCCATACGCGTTCAGGAATTGGGCAACGCGCAGCTGCATCGTGAAAAGCGACTGGCTGTTTATCATGATGAGGCTGAGCAGGTAGTCGCTCCATGCGCCAATGAAAACCAGAAGAACCGCCAGCACGGTGGCTGGCCCTGCCAGCGGAAGCATGACGCGGAAGAACGTCCCCGGATGCCCGGACCCGTCCATACGCGCGGCTTCCGCCAGCTCTCCCGGTAGGCTCTTGAAAAAAGAACGATAGATGAGCGTCCAAAATGAGATGCCGAACGCCGCCATGGGGAGGAAAAGACCCGGCAATGTGTCGGCGAGGTGGAAACTCACGCTCATGCGGTAGAGCGGAAGAAGGACCATCTGCACAGGAACGAAATACCCGGCAAGGATGATGTAGAACACGACTTCGGTCAGCCTGTTTCGATACCGTGCAAAAATGTACCCCGCCATGGCCGCCGGAGGCACCGTGCATACGATGGCACCCGCGCAGACCACGAGGGTATTGAGCATCCCTCTTCCGATCTGGATGACCTTCCACGCCTGCGTGAAGTTGTCCCAGCGGATCTGTTTGGGGAGGCTCCAGGGGTTGTACGAGTATTCCAGCCGGGTTTTGAAAACGAAAAAGAACGGAAGGATCATCGGCACGATGACGGCCAGCGCGAGGATGACAAGGACGATTGTCGCCAGCAGGGCGGGCACGTCGAGCCGGGCGTGACGGGGAAGCCCTTCGAGCCGTGGAGCGTGTTCTTGATTGCTCATTCCGATTCCCCGCTTTGCCACGAGAATTGCGCGATCGTGAATATCAGCGACAGCAGGAAGATGACCACCCCAATGGCGGCGGCGCTGCCGTATTGCCAGTTCACGAACCCCTGATTGTAGAGGATGATCCCCAGGGTTTTTGTCGCGTCACCGGGGCCACCTTTCGTCATCAGGTAGGGAAGATCGAAAAGCTTCAGACTCCCGACGATCATGAGGACCGCGAGAATCCGTAGCGAGTACGAGACCATCGGAATGACGATGGTACGCGCATAACGCCAACCGCCGGCACCGTCCAGCTCCGCCGCCTCCCTGATCTCCGACGGTATCTGCTCGATGCGCGCCATGAGATAGATGATCGGAAACCCGAGGTACATCCACGTGGCCACGAAAAAGACCGACCAGAAGGCTATAGAAGGACTGCCGAGAAAATCGATTTTCATCATCCAATTCCAATGGATAAGGCGAGCGAATGACGCGAGGACTCCATTGGTGTTCGAGAAGATGAATATTCCCAGCATGGCCGTGATGGTGGATGGCAGGATATTTGCCATGTAATAGATGGAGCGCAGCGGCTTCGTGACTTTATTGCGATAGATGATCAGACAGAACGCAACGAAGAAGGCCAGCGGAAGCTGGATGAGGACGCTCCAGAATGCCCACAGGAAGACGTGGGCGAGACCCGCCCGAAACTCGTCGTTGTGAAAAAGGAGGCGGTAGTTCTCCAATCCGGTGTAGGCGGCGGTTACCAGACCGTTGGACCGCATGAGCGAGATGTGGAAGGTCTCCTCGATGGGGTAGTACATGAAGATCCCGAGTGCAACAACGGCGGGCAGCAGCATGAGCAGGATGAAAAGCGAGCGGCTCCGGTCGCGAATGCCGCCTTTTCGTCTTCTGCCCCGAGCTCGTTCTGCTCTGTCAGCCATCATTCTGCACCTCAGTAAGCCCGGCAGCCTTTCCCGGGAGATGTGAAAGGGGCGGGCGCCGCTGACGGCCCCGCCCCAAAAAAAGCTCTTCGCGCAACTTTCCTTATTTTACCGCACCCATGTTCTGAGTTGCCAGGTCCTCGAACTTGGTGAGTGAGGCTTTGACATTGGTGTCAGCCAGGAAGAAGGTCTGGATGGTGTCGTTGAGCGGCGTGGTCACCGCCGGGGGAAGGTTCTGGTCCCACCAGAACTGGACCGTCTTCGCCTGGGAGAACACGCCCGAAGCCATGGTGGTCAGGGGCGATGGCGCTTTCACGCCCGGCACCGAGCTGATACGCCCCGGCTCGGAGGCCGCGGCATCTTGGCTCATGGCGTACTTCATGAACTTGACCACCGCGTCTTTCTTTGCCACCGCTTGTGCGGTTGCCGAGAATCCGATATCAGTCATGCCCATGACGTCGGTAACGGCTCCTTTTCCACCCGGCATGGCAGGGAACGCGTAGAAGCCGAGATTCTGATCCGTGAAATCCTTGCTCGAGTATTGCGCGCACATCCACGAGCCGGTGACGTGCATGGCTGCTTTGCCCGTGGCCATGAGCTGCTGGGCATCGCCATAAGCTTCACCCAGAGGCTTGTCGCCGAAATAGCCCTTCTTGACCCAGGTCTGGTAGAGCGTCGCCGCCTTCACGAAGGCGTCCGAGTCGAAACGAGCCTTGCGTGCCGCGGCCTGCGTGAAGATGTCCCCGCCGTAGCGGTTGGTGAGATACATGTACAGCGCGAGGCCGGGCCACTTGTCCTTTTCCCCGCACGCAAAGGGCTGGATTCCCTTGGCTATGAGCGCCGCGGCGACCTTGTCGAAATCAGCGATGCTCTTGGGAACCGTGAGCCCGTTCGCCTTGAAAATGCCCTCGTTCACGAATACGCCCGCGATGGCGAAGAAAGGAGCAACGCCGTAGAGCTTGCCTTTCCAGGTCATGGCGCCGCTTGCCGCCGCGCTGCCCGGCACGCTCTTGAGGTCATTGCTCAAATCGAGAAGCCGGCCCGCATCGGCGTAGCCGCCCATTGTCGAGCCGCCCCAGGTCTGGAAGATATCGGGCAGGCCGCTGTTGGCTGCCATGGCGATTTTTGTCTTGTCCGCGAGACCAGGGTCGCCCAATGCGACGTAGTCTATCTGGATGCCGGGGTTCTGGGCCTGGAAGTTCGTGATGAGCGCCGTGACATAGGCATGGTCCGGGGCGTTATCCGTGAGGTCCCTTCCCCAAATCGTCAGCTTCACGTTTTGCGCTGACAGGGGTGCCAGAATGGCCAGACAGCAAAGTGCGGCAAATAGAGCGAATACGAGGCGCCTCTTCATGTAAATCCCTCCTCTCGGGTTTTTCGCACGCACCGGTCGCCGAGCGCCGCTGCGGCATTTTCGCGAGCTTAAGCCGTATAGATAGCGCACGGCATCGGTCAATGATCGAATTCTGTGATAGGTGGTATGACCTATCCCCTTGCCGCGGCCGGATGCTGGCTCCAAGGCGACAATTATCTATCCCGACTTTGCACCCATTTCACGGCGAATCGACGGAGCGCGCCGGCCCCTTCGATGCGCAACTTTTCCTTGATGTGATCACGATACGCGTTCACGGTCTTTACCGACAGATTGAGCATCTTCGCCGTTTCCGCCGCGCCATACCCCTGTCCGATATGCTCCAGAACCTCGAGCTCGCGATCGCTCAATCGTTCCACGGAGGGGGTCTCCGCCTCCTCGCGGTGGCTGAACATCGTTTCCAGGAGGCGATCCCGGATCGTCGCGGAAACATAAATCTTGCCGGAAAGCACCGTTTCGATGGCGTCGAGCATGACTGAGGCCGCCTCCTGCTTCATGACGTACCCCCGCGCACCCGCCTTCAACGCCCGTTCAGCGTAGACCACCTCGTCGTGCATGGAAATGATGAGGACGATCAGCTCGGGATGCGCCGCCTTGAAGGTCTTCACGAGGTCCAGACCACTCTGCCCCACGAGAGAGATGTCCACGAGGGCGATATCGGGGACCCCTTTTTCCAGCGCGGCAAGGGATTCCGCTGCCGAGCCCGCCTCCGAGCAGACCTGGTACCGCTCGTTGCTCCGGATCAGCGCCACGAGCCCCTGGCGAAAGACGGGATGATCGTCGACCACGAGAAACGTCACTGGTTTCGCCATCAAAGCTCCCCTTGCATGCCGACGACGCGGCACGAGACACGCGTGCCCCGCGCCAGTCGCTCGATCCGCAGCTCCGCCCCGGCGCTTTCCGCTCGATAGCGCATGATCCGCAGCCCCATCCCGTCGCCGTCAATCGAAGGAGGCAGCCCGTCCCCGAAGTCGCTGACTTCGGCCACCAGGACAGACCGCCGTGCCTCCGCGGCGCGCGAGGCGCGGCGTGAGCCATTGGGCGGTTCCTCCCGATAGAGCTTCACCTCGATGCGCTCCGAGTTGGAATGTTTGAGCGCATTGGAGAGAGCCTCCTGCACGATACGATAGACCTGCGAGGCCTGATTGGTCCCCCGCAGCCTGAAATCGGGAGCGGCACGGAAATCGATGGTCGTCGGATACTTGCGCCGCGCCGCGTCGACGAGCTCTTCCACCGCAGCGACCAATCCATGCTCTTCGAGACCGGCCGGATAGAGGCCCCGCGCGATCTGCTTCGCCCGCGTGATCGAGTCGGAGAGGAGGGCGCCGATCTGGTCTACGGATCCCACCGTTGCAGGATCCGAGCCGGCGAGGGTCCCCCGCAACACGGATGTGAGCATGGCGATGCCGGCCAGATGCTGGCACAGATCATCATGGAGGTCCTGCCCGATTCGCTGCATCGTCCTGCTCGAGATCTCGCTCACCTCCTCCTCCAGGCGCATGCGCCGCTCCACTTCGCGGGTGAGCTCCGCGTTGGCGCTGGTAAGCTCCCCGGTACGCTGTTTCACCGCGATTTGGAGACGACGTTCGTGCGTGAGAACCTGATCCAGAAGGATCGCTCCCTTGAGAGCGCTGGCGACCTGCTCGCGGAGGGTATCGTAAACTGCCGGCTCCTCGGATCCCCCCGGGAACAGGGTGAAACCGAGGGACTCGCTCTGGAAGACCAGAGGCTCGAGCACCCAGGGGCGCCCCCGCCATGATTGATCGGCGAAATCGGGAAGAATCCGCTTCGTTCGGAATCGCACCCCGCGCGACGGGAAGGGCTTCGACGCATCGGTGCGCGGCCCCATGACAAGGCGCGACCATCCCGAATCGGGCGACTGGTCGTCGAACAACGCGATGTATCCTCCCCCGATCCCCAGCCGCGCGAGACCCGACTCCAGGCGCGCGAGCATCACGGGCATCTCGAAGGCGCCGGCAAGCGATGAGCTGATGGCACGGAGCGTTGCCAGCCTTTCTTCCGCTTCGATGCGCCGCGCGGCCTGTCGGCGCGCCTCGGCCTCGCCCACGAGGACCCGCGCGAACTCGAACAGATTCTCCCCGGCGCGCGTGCTGCTGGCCGCCGCCGATTGCGCCCTTACAACGGACAGGAGCTCGTTCCACTTCCCCGGGGGCTCGCCGACATACGTCGTCTCGGCGAGGGCGCGCGTGAGCCGCGCGATGAATCGATCGGCTTCGCCGGACGCGGCAAAGGCGGTCATGTCCGCGACGGCATTCCCCTCCTCCGCGGTTGCGTCAGGCGGAAGCGTGGTCCGCTCAGGGTCGTAGGTGCGTCGCGGAGGACACCCGCAGGATTGTCGGATCACCGGGGCGCAGGGGAGGATACGATCGTCGCGCGCACCTCTGTCCATGAGCTGAAGCAGGTAGTCAACGGCGGAGGCCCCCAGCTCGGCAAGAGGCTGTCTCACGGTCGTGAGCGGCGGTGTGACGGAGCGGCCTTCCTCGATGCCGTCGAACCCGACCACCGCGACGTCCTCGGGCACCCGCCTGCCGGCTTCGCGCAGCACCTTCATGGCGCCGATCGCCATGCGATCATTCATGCAAACCAGGGCGTCGAATCGAGCATCCGCCTCCACGAATCGGCGCGCGGCCTCGGCGCCCGAAGAATGGAGGAACGATCCCCGTGCGGCAAGACTCTCGTCGAACTCGATGCCGGCCTCGTCCAGGGTCTGCCTGAAGGCGCGCTCACGCGCTTCCGCCTCGGGATGGCCCACCGGACCTCGAATCATCGCGAAACGTCTCAAGCCGTGCACATTGACCAGGTGGCGGACGATAGTCGACATCCCTTCGGCGCCGCTTGTCGTGACGCTGGGTACGCCGTCAACCGCGAGTCCGAGGGAAACGTGAGGGATCCCTCGACGCTCCGCGAACAGGGCGCGCACGCCCTCAGCGCTGAGAAATGTCGCGATCGTCGAAGAGACGACGATCAACCCGTCGATATTCTCGTGGTCGGCTATGCCATAGGCGATGTTGGCGGCAGCCTCCGAGGCGATGGGTGAATCGATCCTGTGACCGGCGAACGTGATGATACCCAGTCCGTGCGCGAGGGAACGCGCCTCGATAGCGCGCCAAATCGCCGTCTGATAGGCGTCATCCATCTGCGCCGTGAAGACGCCAATGGTTCTCCGTGCGTGGACTGTGTGCATGGCTGAACAAAGGATAGTCTATTCAGGCTTCAAGCGAAACCGGCGGAACAGAGGGTCGCCCCTTCGGACGCGGTACCGTGACGCCATAGGTGATTTGTCCTATGGCAGTATGCATCCTCCTCCGACGATGACGCCATTTTTACCCTGATAATATTGACACTGACATATTACCAGGGTAATATTCATGCATGTCTTCTTCTACTTATACCGCGTTCACCGGTAGCCGGCACCTCATTACCGGAGACCTACCGAGCATGTTGAAGGCGATCAAGGCCTTTGCCGAGTCGCATGCAACTTCACCCATCCTCGTTTTCGAGGACGATACGGGGCAGCAAGTCGATTTCGATCTGCGGGGCACCGACGATGAGATTCTGGCTCGTGTGGAGCCCGCCAAACCGAAGCAAGGGCCAGGTCGTCCAGCGCTCGGCGTCGTCTGCCGTGAAGTGTCGCTCCTGCCACGCCATTGGGACTGGTTGGAGAAGCAGCAGCACAATATTTCGGCCACGATCAGGCGGCTTGTCGATGAGGCGATCAGGAACGAACCGACATCCGCAAAAGCTCGGTTCGCGATCGAGGCGGCGGACCGAGAACTGTGGGTCCTTGCCGGGAACATGATGCAGTGCGAGGAAGCCTCCCGCGCGCTCTACGCCCGCGAGCTCGACCGCTTCGATACGCTGACAGCGGCGTGGCCGGACGACGTAGGGCGCCACCTCCGCGCGATGGCGGCGCGGGGTAGGGTGAAACCGTGAGGATGGTCGCGATCAACGGCAGCCCTCACGGAAAGCGCGGCGCAACCGGGGCAATGCTCTCCGCCCTGATGGACGGGTTTCAATCGAATGGTGGCCGGGGCGCGAGCATCGAGCTCGCTGAAAAGGAAATCAGGCAATGCCGGGGATGTTACGCGTGCTGGTCCAAAACGCCGGGCATCTGTGCGCAGGACGATGACATGCGGGGGATCATCGAAGCGATGAAGGGAGCGAACCTGCTCATCTTTGGCTCCCCTTTGTACTTCAACAATGTGTCAGGCACGCTCAAGACTTTTTTCGATAGGCTCACGGCGGCTGGCGGGGATCCGCACGCGGCGCAGGCCGGAGACCCGGCCGCGCCAAACCCCGGCTATATAATGGTGTCCAATTGCGGCTTTCCCACACGAAGCCAGTTCTACATCGTATCGTTATGGATCAACCGAGTAGCCCAGATGTCGCGGGCGCGGCTCGTCGGCGAGCACTATGTGGCCGGCGGGAGGGCCCTCACGGCCCCTGCAGCGCAGCAGGCGCCGGCGCGTGACCGGTACCTGGGGTACCTGCGCGCCTGTGGCGCCAGCTACGCGGCTACGGGAGCCTTGAATGAGGAGCTGGCGGCGAGCGTAGACAAGGACTTGCTTGCCTTCTGAGCTGTCGCCGGGGTGGCGCGTCCGTGCCCCAGGCCGGGCGTATCCCTCGGCTCTCAGATCGAGGCGGCGCGGGTTTTGATCTTCTCCTGAACCGTGGCTATGAAATCGCTGATGGCCAATCCTTCTTTGCGCGATCCGTCCCGCCCTCGCAGCGACACGGTGCCGCCTTGCAATTCCTGGTCGCCGACCACGAGCATGTAAGGCACCTTCATGAGCTGAGCCTGGCGGATCTTCGCGTTCATGCGATCTCCGCCTATGTCCGCGCCGGCACGGATGCCGGCCGCGTGCAACTGCTTTTCCAGCGTCACCGCGTAGCCATGGTGTGAATCCGTTATGGGAATCACGCGAACCTGCTCGGGGGAGAGCCAGACGGGGAAATTGCCCGCGTAATGCTCGAGAAGAAAGCCGACCATGCGCTCATGGGTACTCAGCGGCGCACGATGGATGCACAACGGGGTGTTTTCCGTGCCGTCCTTGTCCGTGAATGTGAGGTTGAATCGGGCAGGCTGCGCGAAGTCGACTTGGTTCGTGGCAAGTGTAAACTCCTTGCCGATGGCACTCCATATTTGGACGTCTATCTTCGGCCCGTAGAAGGCGGCCTCATTTGCGGCTTCAACGAAGGGCACGTCGCCGTTGGTCATCGCGCGGCGTACCATCTCTTCGGTTTTGACCCACAGTCTCTCGTTGTCTATATACTTCTTGCCCAGACCCTGTTTCGAGTGGAGGCTCAGCCGCATCACGAACTTGTCGATGCCGAACAGCTCGAAATAATACTTGTACAGATTGATGACACCCATGAATTCCTGCTCGAAAAGCTCTTCGGTGGTGTAGATGTGGGAGTCGTTCATCTGCATGGAGCGCACGCGCATCAGGCCGAAGAGCTCGCCCGATTTCTCGTATCGATAGCAGGTGCCGTACTCTGCGAGGCGCAGTGGAAGGTCACGGTAGGAGCGCGGCTTGGAGCCGTAGATCTTGTGGTGCATCGGGCAGTTCATCGGCTTGACGAAGTAGCGAACGCCGTCAAGCTCCATGGGGGGATACATGCTTTCGGCGTAGTATGGAAGGTGCCCGCTGTGGAGAAAAAGGTCTTCCTTGGCAAGGTGCGGTGTCCGCACCCGGACATATCCGGCCTTTTCCTCCGTCTCCTTGGCCAGCTTCTCTAACTCCTCGATGAGAACCCCGCCCCGTGGCATCCATAACGGAAGCCCCGGACCGACTTCGTCATCGAAAAAGAAAATTTCAAGCTCCTTGCCCAGCTTGCGGTGATCCCGCTTCTTTGCCTCTTCCAGCTGCACCAGATGTTGATCCAGCTCTTTTTTATTGTGCCAGGCGGTCCCATAGATGCGCTGGAGCATCTTGTTCTTCTCATCCCCGCGCCAATAAGCGCCGGCGACGCTCAAGAGCTTGAAAGCATCCGGCTTGATCTCCGCGGTCGTTTCCACGTGGGGCCCGCGGCAGAGATCGGTGAAGGTGTCGCTCTGGTAGATGGAAATCTCGCGCGCCGCCTCGATGGGATCCCCGTTCTCGTCCGTCCCGCCCTTCTCCAGACCATCGATCAGCTCGAGCTTGTACGGTTGGTCCTTGAAGAGTCGACGGGCCTCTTCCGCCGTGACCGTCTTTTTCACGAAAGGATGCTTGCCGGCGACGATCTGTCGCATTCTCTTTTCGATGGTTGCCAGGTCCTCGGGCGTGAGGGTACGCGGGAGATCGAAATCATAGTAGAAACCGTTCTCGATGGGCGGGCCGATCGTATACTTCGACTCAGGGAACATCTCCGTCACCGCCTGTGCCATCACATGCGCGGATGAATGACGTATTCTGTAGAGATCGCTGTCTTCGTATCGTTCAACTGGTTGTGCGGGCATAATCACCTCGATTCGGAGAATATACCCGGCTACGAATCTTTGCGTAAGGGCCTACCGCTCGTTCCAGGCTCCCGCTGCAGCGGCGGCTCGAGAGATCGGAGGTTATTCCCTCGCCCGAGAGGTCGGCACCGGTACACCGGCGAAGGTGATCCCCTTCATCAGGACATCCTCGACGTGGTGAGCACACACTCCACAGGCATCCGGGCATTGCGCATTGGGTTCTTCATTCAGGGGCCAATTCCACCAGAGACAAGCTCGTGCGGTTCCGCTATGCGCACTCCGGCAGCGCGCCGCAAGGGGTGTAAAGATTTCCCCACGGAATGTCCGTCTTCGCTGAAGCCGTTCGGAGGTCATGAGGCGGAGCCGGCTGCGCGGGCGTGAAAGACACCGGAGGGCTGCGGGACTGCACGGGGCGTCCGCGCATCGAACGCGCAGACCAATGTGGCCATATCCCAGATTTCAAGGTCGGCAAGGGTTTTCTTGCCGCAATCTTTGCACAGCGGCACGACATACCAGCTTCTATCGAGTCGATTGTCCTTCTGGACCAAACCGCCGCTGAATGGCGTGTTGATGCATTCTTTCACTGAACACAGGAACGCTTTCTGACCGCTTCCTTTTTCCCAGTACGCAAGCCAGCTCCCATCCCCGCACGCTATCCTCGTTGACCCGTTCAGATTCATGACTCTCATAATCACTTCCTCAATTCCGTGGCGGCGATCCCTCGTGCCACAGCCTGTTCGACGACGCCCTTGTATCCTCCGAGATCTCCTTGATCCCAGTATTCCACAAACCGGAGACCTCTTCAGTTCGGTAGCGCACATATCCTGAACATGCGCCGCCGAAGCCAAAGAGGTCCGGTGTTGGAATTGGGCGCGGCCCATTGGTGTTAAGTCGGGATCAGACCTTGCGGCTCAGCCGATCTTTCGGAAATCGATGAAACCCCGCTCGACGTCCGTTGAGATAAGCTCTACCCGGATGCGCTGGCCGACGTCTATCCCGTGGAACCCATCCACAACGCGGCCATCCACGGGAAACGCCAGGAGACGCGCCCACGTGCCTTTGGTCGAGGCGCCGGTCACAATGGCGTCGAACTGCTCCCCTACTTTTGATTCAAACAAGATCGCCGCGGCGGATTTCCCCACGTGCCGCTCGACCTTGTTCGCCGCGTCCTCTTCCTCGGTGAGATGTCGTGCCAGCACGTCCAGCTCCTCGAAGGTATAAGGCGCCGCCGCGCCGGCAAGAGCGGCTTTCACGAGGCGTTGCGTGATCAGATCGGCGTAGCGTCGATTTGGCGCGGTCGAATGCGCGTAATCCCTTACGGCGAGGCCAAAATGGCCAGGCGCTTCGTCTCCGGACCTTTCCGCCACGTACTCACCGGCCCCCAAGAGCTTGATCACGGAAAGCGAGATGTCGGGAAAGCGTTGGGGATCATCCGTGCGCGCCTTGGTGAGAAACGCGTCCAGAGCGATGGAATCGGCAACCAGTGGGAGCTTGAAGCCGTTTTCCTGCGCAAGGGCGACGATCCTGTCCCATCGTTTCGGGGTACGAACCACACGGCGAATAGAGGGGAACTTCTGCGCGGCCAAATACCGCGCCGTCGCGCCATTGGCCGAGATCATGAAGTCCTCGATGATTTCCTTCGCGCGGTTTCTCTGTTCGCTTTCCAGGGCGCTGATCCGGCTGCCATCGAAGACAACCTTTGCCTCGATCGTGCCCAAATCCAAGGCGCCGTGTCGGTGCCGTAGCGCCTTGAGGTTCTGCGCGGTCCGATCCTGAAGTTGAAGATTGTCCGCCAATCCCCTGATGCGCGCGATTCCCGCTGGGACAGCACCGTGTCCATCAAGCCAGGCCGCGACGCTGTTGTAGGCGAGTTTCGCCTGGTTTCGAACCCTGGCGCGCAAGATCTCCGCGCTCTGAACCACTCCATCGGTCCCGATAACCAATGTGACGACAACGGCAAGCCGTTCCTGATCGAGTCCGAGAGACGTGAGGTCAGTCGAAAGCCTCTCAGGCAACAGGGGAAAGTTTTTTGCCGGCGTGTAGACGGAAACGGTGTTGTGTTCCGCGTGCTCATCGATCGCCGAGCCCTTCTTCACCAACGCATCGACGTCGGCGACCGCCACACGGACGGCGACTCTTTTCGACGGGAGGACCTCGGCACACGTCAGCTGATCGAGATCGCGGGAGTCGTCATTGTCGATCGAGCACCACGGGAGGCTCGTGAGGTCACGAATGGGGGGGCCACCCTCAACGCCGTCGTTTTCGGAGCGGGCGGCCGCACCGATCTTTCCCAATTCCCCGAGTGCCGCGGAGGAGAAATCGGGAAGCAAACCTCTTTGGATCATCGCTTTGCGTGCGATGCTTTCGAGGACCGCTCTGTGTTCCTGTTCCGTGTGGGGTGCGCTCGGCATGCTCGTCTCCTTTTTTTGAAGCGTGGCTTCTTGTGGCTCAAATGTACAGGGTCCTCGTATGCGGATCAATGTGAACATTACGTCAACCGATCCAAACCACGCCGCGAACGCGCAATGGTATTTCTTGCCTTGGGTGCGCTACCGCACAGATATCATTCTCCCTTTATGCTTATCTGTATGCCATTGATCGATTACAGATAATGTTGGAACAAAAAAGTTGCATGGCGGGCGGTGTTGAGGGTGAAATATCGCTCAACGCCGCGGCCACGCAAAACGGGGAGGTGACATGTGATCGCGCTTGACAGACCGTGCCGCAACGGGCTCCTCCAAACATCCACCGTGCCTGACACATTCCGTCTCCAATTCATCCCCGCATTGCAGACCGGCCTCGGTTGCTTCTCTCTGCAGAAGGAGATAAGGGAGTGAGAGCGATGTCTCGACGCAGGGCAACCACGGTATTCTTGGCCATCGGCATAACACTTCTGGCATTATGGCTCCTGGGCCTTGCCAGCGCGCACACCTTGGGCGGATTTATTTATGTCGCACTCTTGATCGGTTTTATACTCGTGTTCGTCGCCCTCGTGTCACGTTCCCGCACTCGTTCCCGCTGATTCCAGCATGGGCCGCCGGCTCCGCCGAGCCCTTGATAACCGCGAACATTCGGAGGCAGGATCATCCGTCACCCTGCCTCATTTTTTTCTCAGACGCATCGAGCCGCGGAATAACGACTCCCCATGAGCTCACGCCATTCTCTGTGTGGTGCCGTACAGAGCACGGCCGCGGTCACCCTTATCTTTGGTGAGCGCCGTTAGGGACGCGACAACTCAATACCAGAGGGAGGGCGTTATGAATGATAATCAGATGCATGGCCGGCTCGAAGTGGCGAAAGGCGCGATGAGAGAAGCCGCGGGAAAAATAATGGGAAACAAGAAACTGGCACGCAAGGGCAAGAAAGAGGCCGAACAGGGCAAGGTGCAGTCCGATGTCGGTGACATGACGGCAGGTATCGAAAAATCCATGGACGCCGAGGCACGGGGAGTCGAGGACCCGAGCAAGTAGCAACGGAATGCGCAGTTACAACACGGATATTCGCCATCACGTGGTGATGTGCACTGAACGAGCTAATCCGTTTGATGCGATTCTCGATGGAAGTCGCCCCACATGTGTTAAGTCATTTTCCGTTCTGCGGACGGATATCTAGGTCTTCACCCCCTGTTTACATTCTCCGGTGAGATACCAGCACTTTTCTCTCTGGCAAGAGTTTGCGGAGGAAATGATGTTTGGAAGGAGTAATCTCGAATGAAAAAGGTACTTGGAGTGTTTTTATCGGCGGCGCTGCTCGCGGGACTCATCGTAGCCTGCACGCCCGTAGGCAACGGCCCTGCCGACGTGGTCCCGACCGTCGGATCGACGATCCCTGCCGACACCGCCTCGGGAGTGGCCACCAACCGCTCCATCACCGCCACCTTCACGGGCGACATGGACCCGACGACGCTCACGGCGTCAACGTTCATGGTCGCGGCGGGATCAACAACCATAGCGGGCAGCGTCACCTACGTGGGTACGACGGCGGTGTTCACACCGTCGGCAACTCTTCCCACGGGGACTCTCTGTACCGCGACGGTCAACACGGGGGCCAAAGACGTGGCGGGTAATGCCTTGGCCAGCCCCAGCGTATGGAGCTTTACAACGAGCGCCGGTGTCGCAAAAGGCCCGAATCCTGTCGTACTCGGCACGGCCGGCAATTACGCGATTCTGTCCAAGACGGGCATCAGCAGCGTCCCAACCTCGGCGGTGACGGGAAATCTCGGAGTGAGCCCCGCCGCGGCGACGTATATCACGGGCTTCTCTCTCGTGGCAGATACCTCGAATGTCTTCTCCAAATCATCCCAGGTGACAGGAAAGCTGTATGCCGCGAATTATGCGGTCCCCACGCCCAGCAACCTTACCACGGCCGTAAGCGCCATGGAAACCGCGTATACCGACGCCGCGGGACGAGCGTTACCGAATTACACCGAATTGTATGCAGGGAATATCAGCAGCAAGACCCTTGTTCCCGGACTCTACAAATGGAGCACGGGCGTCCTGATCAATGCAAATGTCACGCTCTCCGGTGCCGCGAATGACGTTTGGATTTTCCAGATGGCTGGAGATCTCACGATGGCGAGCGCAGCAAAAGTCATCCTGATGGGTGGAGCGCTTGCAAAGAACGTATTCTGGCAGGTCGGCGGAGGTGTAGGCGCGTCCTTTGGAACTGGATCGCACTTCGAAGGAATTGTCCTGACTCAAAAGGCCATCAAGCTCGCAACCGGGGCATCGGCCAGCGGCAGATTGCTGGCGCAGACCGCGGTGACGTTGGACCACAGCACGGTTGTGCAGCCGGCGCAGTAAGGCATGAGGGATTGAGATGAAAGAACTGGGCGGCGGCTTCGCCCAAAGTTTGAAGGGGGGTTGGATAAAGCCATTGTTTCCACCCGATAGCAAGTGGACAGGGTTTTTAGCGAATAGTCTCCCTACACATAAGGAGGGAAGAAGAATGAAAAAGATCATTTTAGTATGTTTGACGGCGGCACTTCTTGTCGGCGCCTTGATAGCATGTACGCCGGTTGGCGCCCCTGACGTCACGCCGCCCACGGTGAGCTCGGTCTCGCCGGCTGGTGGAGCGACGGGTGTCGCCCTGAATGCGAAAATTAGCGCCACCTTCAGTGAAGCTATGGACTCAACAACGATTGTCGCGGCGAACTTCACCATATCGCCTTCGGTAGCAGGGACGGTGACCTACAATGCGGCAAGCATGACCGCGACCTTCTCGCCGACAGCCAATCTGGCTGCCAGCACTGCCTATACGGCCACGGTAAAGACCGGGGCGAAGGATAGTGCCGGCAACGCTTTGGCAGCAAACAAGGTGTGGAGCTTCACGACAGGCATCGCAGCGGATACCACTCCACCAACGGTTGCCTCGACGGTTCCTGCTGATACGGCAACGGGTGTGGCCACGAACTCCGTCATCAGCGTGACTTTCAGCGAGCCCATGCTTGCGTCAACGATGATCGGGACATACTTCCAAGTAGTGCCCAGCGTTTCAGGCGCGGTCGTCTATGATGCGCCAAGTAAGACCTTGACCTTGACACCTGGCAGCCTTCTGGCAACCGGCACCTTGTACACGGTTACAATTACGACCGGAGTCAAAGACAGCGCCGGCAACGCCATGGCGGCAAACAAAATAGTCACCTTCCACACAGCGGCGGCCGCAGGGCTTGGACCAGCAGCGCTTGTGCTCGGCAAAGCCGGCGATTTCGCTGTTCTTGCTGAAACGGCTATCACAGATACGGGATCACACACAACTGCAATCGACGGAGATGTAGGAATCTACTCCTTCGATCATACATTCATAACCCTGGCATCCGTGGTTGCAAATAGCCCCCCATTCACGAACTCTACGTACGCAACTTCTAATCAGGTAACGGGAATCGGACATTTCTCCGTCGCCACTGGCGCGGCTGCCGTGTACTCGGCTGATATGGGCGCGGGAACGACGGCTACAGATCTGAACACCGCAGTCAACAACATGACCACCGCTTACGGCGTGACTGCCTCGCCGCCGACGGTCGATTATCAAGACTTGCTCAGCGGGATTCTCCCCAACGGGACCAGTCTGGCGCCCGGGTATTATGTATGGGGAACGAACGTTCATATCACCGGGAACATCTCGATCACGGGAGCCGTCAACGACGTTTGGATCTTCGACATGACGGGAGATCTCAATGTTGACAGCGGAGTAGTTGTCACTCTGGGCGGCAACGCGCAAGCCAAGAACATCTTCTGGAGGGTGGCTGGCGGAACGGGAGCAACCTTGGGAACAACGGTACAGTTCAAGGGAATCATCCTTGCAGCGAAGCAGGTCATCATGGAGACAAACTCTGCGCTGTTAGGAAGAGCGTTGGCGCAAACGGAAGTTACTCTGGACGCCACCGCGGTAACCCAGCCGTAAAAGTAACGTATTCCTGCCTTCGGGCAAGAATACAAATTAGAAACAGTAAGGGGCGAAAGCAATTCCGCCCCTTTTTTTTTAATGGAAAGCGGCCGGCGGCATCATTACATTCAAAAAACGTAAGGAGACACCAATGGCCCAGATCGTTGCATATCTCACTTTCAATGGGAACTGCCGGGAGGCAATGACCTTTTACAAGGAGTGCTTGGGCGGAGAGCTCTCGCTGCAGGCGGTAGGTGAAGGAGCCATGGCGAGCCAAATGCCGCCCGAAGCGCAGAAGAATATCATGCATAGCTCCCTCACCAAGGGGCCCATGACGCTCATGGCCTCAGACATGATGGGTGGACCGAACGGGGTTGTTCATGGCAACGCCATCACGCTCATGCTCAATTGTGGTAGCGAACAGGAAATCCAGAGCTTCTATTCGAAGCTTTCCGCGGGCGGCAAGGTGGGTCACGCGCTGAAGGAAGAGTTCTGGGGCTCGACTTTTGGGGACCTGACGGACAAGTTCGGAAATCGCTGGATGCTCAACTTCGACAAGCCGAAGGCATGAAGCGGTTGCCATGAAAAGGCCGCCTCGCGGCGGCCGCATAGCCCCTAGGGGAATCGAACCCCTCTTTTAAGATTGAGAATCTCATGTCCTAACCGATAGACGAAGGGGCCATATCCTTTTCAATGGTCATTTCCCGGGGAGGATTCGAACCCCCACAAAAAGATCCAGAGTCTTTTGTGCTACCGTTACACTACCGGGAATAGCGTACGGCAATATGTAATCGAGCGGGCAATAATTGTCAAGGGGCGCTATGAACTGAGGAAGGGCGGGCTACTTCTTGTTGTAGAGGCTCTGGATATAGTCGGGGGTGTTCTCGATCTGCACGTGACTGATGGTACAGCGGCCCTCCAGAATCACTCCGTCCTGGATGATGAGCTCGGGGGTCTTCATATCCCCCAGGACCCGAGCCGTCGAGAGAAGCAGGATGCGGCGCGAGGCCGAGATGTTGCCGATGATAAGGCCTTCCACCACGACGCTCGTGGCGATGATGTTGGTCTTGACCCTTCCCTTGGGTCCGATTTGCAGCTGATCCACCAGGAGGGCCTGCCCCTCGAATCGCCCATCGATACGAAGGCTGCCACGAATCGCGAATCGACCCTCGAAGAAGGATTCTTCGCCGATAGTGGTATTCGCCTCAATGTCTATCTGCACGCTCGTTCTCCTGGCTTTCGATGTCGGGAATGTTCAAGTATGCGACGGCTTCTTCCGCCAGATCGCGCAATTCGGCCAGAGCTTCGCTCACCGTGCGCCCTTGGAGGAGACGGGTCCCTTCGATACTGTCGAAGGAAACCTCCGCGTCGCAGTTGAGGCATTTCACGGCGTCGCCGGTGGCGTCCTCGGTGAGCTCGGCGGCAAATCGTTCAATGGCACGGAAGAACCGGGCGGCATCCGCCGCGATGAAGCGAGCGCTTTTCAGGATCCTTTTCCGTATTTCCAGATCCATGTCGCGGCTCACCATGCCGTCCGCCAGGCGACGAATCTCCTCGCGGTAGTCATCGATTTTCCGTTGGAACGACTGATAGCTGTTATAAAAGCTGTCACGATCCATGGAGAATTTGAAGTCGAGCTTCAATTGCTTCTCCGTCAGGAACGGGAGGAATTCCCTTTCGAACTGCCGGGCGTACAGGGTGAGATGAAACATGTCCTTTTGGGAGCTTGTCGCCGCGGCGTCCTTCATCGCGAACGAGGCAAGGGCCCTTTGCGGCGGGGCGGCGCTGTTTTCCGCCACCAGCCCGCGCAGAATGGGGTACGGGGTCAGCTCGTCTTCGACATCGGGTTGTTCGACGTGCCCGGTGTTTTCGATGACGTTGACGGTGAGGATTTTTTGTCGATAGCTCTGCAGCTCTTTCAACTGGCGCTCGACACGTTCCTTCTGGTCCGCGTCCGGCGTCGTACGATACACGGTCTCGTACTGTCGAATCAGCTTATTGAGGCGCTGCAGCTCCTCTTCGGGGGTCATTCAAAAAGAGTACCATTCTCCATCTGAAAAGAAAAGCCCTTGCGATCCAGCGATCGCAAGGGCCTTGACATTTCAATCACGCGAGAGAACTCTCACCACCCGTCGGACATGTCATCCGCGTCGCGTTTTGACTCACCGAAAAGGTCTGTAACGGCGCGCAAATCGTCGAAGTAGATATAGTAGGTTCCGAAGGCGTCCAGCGGATCGCAATCGACTTCGAACCCGGTGATTCGGATGCCGCTCATATACGTGTAGTGATACTCGGATTGAAGAATGCTCGGCGGAATGGCGACAGTGAGCTTCTTCCAGCCGATGAAGTTCAGCGTACCGACGGTCAAAATCTGCTGCTGGCCGCGATAATCTTCGAAGAGCAGCTTCAAGGTGTGATTGTAGTTACGGCCGACCACCCAGATGGAGATCGTCTTCACGATTCCTTCTATGGGAATCGGGTTCAGCGGATGAATGGTGAAATACGAATCACCGCGACGGAAGAAGCTCACCTTCACGCCGAGTACGTATTTGTCGTCCTCTTTGATTCCCAACGCCACTTCGTCGGCGATCGGTGTCTTGCCAATGGGCGATCCCGAAAGCCGCTTGGTCTCAGAGACGCCCATGTCGAGCGGCATCGCCGAGTACCAGTAGGCGGAGTCCTCGAACTTGTCGACCGAGATTTCCTTGAGGAGCTGCTGGGCCTGGTCCTTCCCGATTTCAGACGCCGTCGGCTGCCCCGCCACCACGTTCTGCGCGAAGAGGGGGGCGGCCACGAGGGCGGCTAGGGCGAACAGGGTGAATGTCAATCGTGTCTTCATCATCGCGTCTCCTATTTCGATCCCTGTTGCCAGATATCATTGAGCGTTGCCGGATCGGCCAGATCCTCACCGTCGAACCTCGTTTCGAATAGGTCCGTGAGGACGCTGATCTCGTCAATGAAGAAATAGAAATCATCGACCTTTTCATCCGGTGCCGTCCACAGGACGAGCTTCGTCAGCTCCAATCCCGCGTAACGCGGTATGTATTTCCGTGCCTGCGGGATGGAGGTGGGAATGCTCACCTGGAGATCTTTCCATCCGGAAAAGTTGATGGAGCCCATGTGGAGCACGTGATCGATGCCCTGATAGTCGCGCAGGTACACGTCGATCCAAAAGTTGAAGTTCGCTCCCCACACCCACATGTCGAGGTTTTGCGCCCGACCCGGCAAAGCCAAAGAGGCGGGAGCCAGTTTTCCCGTGGAATCCTTCGCGGCGGGAATGATCTCTATGTAGTTGTACGACTTCCTGTCGAACTTGCCGTGAACGCCCAGCGCGAAAAGGTTCTTGTTCTCCCTGTTTTTGCCATACAAGGCCTCGGGCCACGATCGTACCAGTTGCATCTGGGGAAAACCTTGCGTCGCGTATTTGCTTCCCTGCACGATCCAGTTGCTATTGGTCGCAGGATCATCGAAAGTCGCGACGGTCCTCGACGCGATGGTCTGTGTGTACTCGTCCGCCATGACGAGCGCAGCTGTAAAAAATAACGCCATAGCAAGCACCGTGCCGAGGTACGCTCTCAATCCTGGCCTCATGCCCGTCTCCTTCTGCTGATTACGGAAATCAATCGGTATCCGACTCACCAGAAATTATATTTCCAGGGGTACCCCTTGTCAAATCTTTTTACTTCCACCGGCGGCGTACACGATGGCATCTCCACTCCTGCCTCCCCAGAAAAGAGAAGCACTCCCCTGTTAACGTTGCGCATCGAGAAGTGGCCGTGCCGCGGCAGGGATCGGACGGGCGTCGCCCAAAACGAGACGAACCTTGCCATTGACGAGCCCGCCGTCCTTCGCGGCGATCGCGCTCATGAGTCCGTCGGTTTCTTCCGTCTCTACGGAGAGCAGTACCTGGGCCGCATCGAGTCCCGCCCGCGCCCAATCCGCGACCACGGCGATTCCGCCGGCCGATTTCAATGCATCAAGGGCAATGGGATTCGCCACACCCAGCGAAAGGAGAAAAACCTGCACGCCACTTTTGCGCAGGGCCGCGACCGCGGCCTGCACGGCGGTCGAATCGGATGAGCCGGTGATGACGTGCGTCACGGGCGCTCCTGGTGGTGATGTGGAGGAGGCTCCGTCTCGGAAGGCATCGAGCTCCGCGGATGAGAGGTCGGAGCCCTCATTCGTGAGGATGCAGACTGATGACGAGGCTTGAGTGCCGACCGACGGTTGTTCTGCGGCAACGAGCGCCGCGACGGTGCCCGCTCTCCGAAATGCGTCTCGACGATCAAAGCTGAGAACGGTGACGTTCTTGGTCGTGGCGGCGACCGTCGGTGCGGCGTGGACGAGTATGAATCTCACGCGCGGATGGTTCAGCGCGAGTTGCTGCGAATCGAGGGAGAGAAGCGGTCCCACGACGACCGTGCCGAATCGGCCCGTCGAGAGGGCCTTCGTGATGGCGCCATGAGGATCCGGACCGGGGCGCGTGAGCACGAATGTGGGAAGCTTGCCGTGAGCAAGTGCAAACCCGTCGAGCCGCGCTTGCAAGATGATGTCTCCGCCGAGGGTGGACCAGTACGGTGGGTCGAACCAATACAAAATTCGGCCGGAGGCGCAACCGGAGAAGAGGAGCAGGCTTGACAAGAGAAGAATACGAGGGATGCTGGTGTTCACGCGGTTGGTCGAATCTCCTGGCTCTTGACAGTGTATGGCGATCACTGGATATTAGTCCAGAGCATCCAAAAGGAGACGCTATGGTCAACTACAAACAGCTGGGCCTTTCGAACACGCGCGACATGTTCAAGAAGGCCATGGCGGGGAAGTATGCGATTCCCGCGTACAATTTCAACAACATGGAACAACTTCAGGCGATCATCCAGGGCTGCATCAATAGCAGGTCTCCGGTGATCCTCCAGGTATCAAAAGGCGCGCGAAAATATGCAAATCAGATCCTGCTGCAATTCATGGCGCAAGGTGCGATGGAGATCATCAAAGCGTCCGGCGTGCCGGTTCCCGTGGCCCTCCATCTCGATCACGGCGACTCGTACGAGTTGTGCGTCTCCTGCATAGAAAGCGGGTTCTCCTCCGTAATGATTGACGGGTCGTCCCTCCCCTTCGAGAAGAACGTCGAGCTGACGAAGAAGGTCGTGGAGTATGCCCACAAGCACGATGTGACCGTCGAAGGTGAGCTGGGAGTTCTGGCCGGAATGGAAGACGAAGTTCACGCGGAGACTTCTCACTACACGAATCCCGACGACGTTGAAGCATTCGTCAAACAGACGGGCGTCGACAGCCTGGCTATCTCCATTGGCACATCCCATGGCGCATACAAGTTCAAAATCAAACCCGGCGATCCCATGCCCACTCTGCGCTTCGACATTCTGGAGGAGGTAGAGCGGCGGATCCCTGGCTTCCCCATCGTTCTTCACGGCGCGTCATCGGTCGTGAAGGAATACGTAGACATGATCAACAAGTACGGCGGAAAGATGGAAGGCGCGGTGGGAATTCCGGAGGAGCAATTGCGGAAGGCCGCGCGGTCAGCCGTGTGCAAAATCAACATCGACTCCGACGGCAGGCTCGTCATCACCGCCATGATCCGCAAGGCTTTCGTGGAAGATCCGAAAGGGTTCGACCCCCGTGGCTATCTCGGGCCCGCGCGGGAAGAGTTGACGAAGCTCATCGAACACAAGAACAAGGAAGTCCTGGGAAGCGCCGGACAGGTATGACAATGGCCCCCCCGTCACACTGACGGGGGGGCCATTTCATCTTCTTAATGGAAGAAAAGAAAGAACTGGCCGTCGAAAAGGCGCGCGAGTATTTTCACACCTACGGCTACCGCGCCGCGTCTCTCTCCGCCCTGATAGCCGATATCGGAATCTCGAAACCGACATTCTACAATTACTTCAAGAACAAGGAAGAGCTCTTCTTTACGGTGATGGTCGAGACCTACAACGAGTTCCATTATCAATACAACCAACGCGCCAAGTCAGCGCCGAACGCAATGGAAAAGCTGGACCATTTCATCACGACGTTCGCCTGGTTCCTCGACACCTACCCGATCTTCCGGGATTTGTACCGGCCCGGTAATGACCTGATGGAGCGCTGGGCCGGATCGCGCCATTCCCGCGACTTTTTCGCCGAAGGGATCGAGATCGTGCGCTCCATCCTCGAGCAAGGGATCGAAGAAGGGATTTTCGTCGGGGATCGGGACGTGGCGGACGACGCGTTCACGCTCTATTATGTCGTGCTTTCCAGCCTCTCGACTGATCCGGATATGTTTCGAAAAAACGGCACTCCCCCGCTGCGCATGAACGCCAAGCTCTTGGTTGAGCTGCTCGGACGCGGCCTGCTCTCCCGCGAGTGAGGCTCACCCGCGCACGGCGCGCGGAAAACGCATCGCGAAAAGGGCGACACCGGCAAGAACGGGCGCAACTGCCAGCGCGATGGACCATCCCAGACGATTGCTTGCATTGAAGTAGGCGGACAGGGCAAGCACCAGGGAGATGCCGAACACCGTCGCGCAAAAAAGGACCCCTTCCCGTCCTTCCCATCGGTAGAACCTTTTTGCCACAAGGCCGATGAAAAGCACGGCGTCAATGCGCAGCACGGGCAAGAGAAACAAAAGCGGGGCATCCCACGCACCCCATGTCCGCAGCGCGTCGGTGACGTTGATGATGAAAAGAAATCCAGCTAAATAGGAAAAGATGGTGAGGAAAATGGACTCGTCGGTGGCCGCGAATGTAAGCGTCCGTTGCACGAGGAGGAATCCCCCCAGGGCTACGAGCAGCGGAACGAGCTGGTCGTGAAGAAACAGCGAGAGGTAGAGAAGAAAACCGTCGTAGGAGAAGCCGAAAATTGCGCGAAGAATTACGATGACAACATACCCGGGAAAGGCGATCAACATTGCCTTGAGAAAGGTCGAAACGAGCGTCAGCGTCTGGGGGGCCCGCGACCCGCCCCAGGGCAAGAGGACGACGAAGGCGAACAGAAGGGGCAAAGATGCGATCAGGAAAAGGATCATTGTGGCGCGATCTTAGCAAACCGCTGGCACCCGTGCAAGCTCTTCATCCTCCCAGGACGGTTTGTTCGATTCTGCGCACCTGCTCGCGGTACAATGACACGATCTGCGTTCCATAGTCGGCAATGAGCTGAATGATGTTGCGCGGCTTCTCCCCGTCGTCGCGTCCATTGATCCTGTCGCCGGCGTCGCCGAGCCCGGGCAATATGTAGGCTTTCCTGTTGAGGACGGGGTCCATCCAGAGGGTATAGATCTCGGCGCTCTCCAGCGCCCGTACGATCCGCAAGGCCCCTTTGAGGACCGAGATGACGTTGAAGAACTTGATGGACCGGGGACGAACTCCCTTGCCCAGGAGATAGGAAACGACCGTGACGAGGCTGCCACCGGTGGCATTCATGGGATCGGCGAAAAAGAGATCCTTCCCGTCGAGACTATCGAGATCGAAATACGATCTATCCAGATTCAGTACGTACTCCATGTTCCCCTCTTCTTTCGTATCGTCGCGCGAGATCTTGAATAGGGCGAACGGGGTGACATATCCGCGGGAAGAGTACTCCTGGATCTCCTTGGACATGATCATCGCGGGAAGGAGGGCTCCCCGCAACATGACGCACATGACGGAGTTTTCGATGCGCTCGTCCACGTCCGGAATCTTGTGTACGGCAAAATTCTGGACCGGCACCGTCACGGGCGTGCTCACCACGATATGATTCTTCTTTTCCCGATTCGCGCTGGCACCGAATGCGAAATTGAAGAGAAGCTCATAGGCGCGTTGGGTGTAGTAGACGAACTCGGGATGCTCGGTGCGCGCGTCGCGCAGCTTGGCGATGAGGCGGGACACCTCTCCGTGCACCTCGCGAGGGGTCTCGAAGGAATACACGTGAACGCGGGGCTCGCGCTCCACGATCTCGTGCATTGCGTGGCCCATCTCATTGTACAGCGAGATGAGCTTTTCCGTCGCGCCTTCATGCTCGCTCGCACGGCTCGGGTCGGCCAGGATGGGAAAGAGAGCGAGCGCCCTGCCGTAGGTCGCATTCATCCCATTGATCGTTTCTTTGTCGTCGGCCTTGAGATAACCGTCGAGATCCTGCGCCTTCAATATGACCTTTGCCATGATTTTCCACATTACAACGAGCCCCGGGGAGTGGTCAATCCGAGGGAAGTCGGAGTACCTTTCTCGCCGTGGTACGCAAACGTCTGGTCTTCCGGGGCACGGTGCAGGGGGTGGGATTCCGGCCTGCGATCTTCCGCATCGCCGCCTCTCTCGGCCTGTCCGGCTACGTTCAAAACCGCAGATCTCACGTCGTTGCCGAGGTACAGGGCGAATCGGAAACCATAGAAGGCTTCATGAAGCGGGTTCGCAGCGACATCCCCTCCCCCGCCCATGTCGAAAGCATCCTCGTTACGGATATGGAAAACAGCACGGAGAACACGCCTTTCGCCATCAGGGAGAGTGAATCCGACGCATTCTCCTTCCCCCCGATCCCGCCCGACCTGCCGCTGTGCCCGGAATGCGCGCGCGAGCTTCTTGACCCCGCCAATCGTCGATTCCTGTATCCGTTCATCACCTGCACGCAATGTGGTCCGCGCTATTCCATCGTCGAGCGCACCCCATTCGATCGAGGGAACACGACGATGAGGTCGTTCACACAATGCCCTGAGTGCCTCGCGGAATATCGCAGTCCGAACAACCGCCGATTCCATTCCCAGACCAACTCCTGCCCGAGCTGCGGCCCGCGGCTCGTATGCACGGATGCGCACGGCGGCATCCGTGAGGGACTCCCGCTCCTGACCGCGATCGATACTCTTCGCCGGGGCGGCATCGTTGCCGTGCACGGCATTGGCGGTTTCCACCTCGCCGCCGATCCGCGGCACGGGGAAGCGATCAGGCGGTTGCGGCGGGAAAAGGACCGTGAACGGAAACCGTTCGCCCTCATGGTGGGCGCCCTCGAGGAGGCACGTATGCTCTGCCTCCTCTCCCCCCAACAGGAAGACCTGCTTGGTTCCGCCGTGGCGCCGATAGTCATTGCGACCCGCCGCGACGAGGCCCCGTCCTGGCTTCGTGAGGTGTCGGACACCGAAACCCTGGGGATCATGCTTCCGTACACGCCCCTGCATCGTCTACTCTTCGCGTATCCGGGTATCGGGATCGACTACCGGCACCTGGTCATGACATCGGGAAACCGGGCTGGCGATCCCATCATCACCGATCCTGATCAGGCGCGCGAGCGCCTCGCGGAGGTGGCTGACGTTTTTCTCTGCCATGATCGGCGAATCGCGTTTCCCACCGATGATTCGGTGCTCCGGGTCGGCTCGACGACTCCGCCGGTCATCCTGCGGCGGTCTCGTGGCCAGGTGCCGCGCCTCATCACGTTGCCCTCGGCGGTACAGGGGATCGCGCTCGCACTCGGTGGTGATCTGAAAAGCGCTCCGGCCCTGGCAAAAGGGAACGACATTTACCTTGGACCCTTCATTGGAGACCTGGAGAACCGCGAAACATTCCGGCAGTTCAAGACCCACATTCGCGATGTTCTCTCATTGTACGCGGCTACTCCGGACGTCGTGATCCATGACTTGCACCCGTTCTACCGCTCATCGGCCTGGGCGGGTTTACCGAATGTTCCACGCCGCGCCGTGCAGCATCATTTCGCGCATGCCCTTTCCGTGATGGCCGAGCACGGTTTGGAAGAGGCTCTGGCGCTGTGCTTCGACGGTACCGGATACGGAGCCGACGGCGAAATTTGGGGAGGAGAGTTTCTTCACGCGACCCGCTCCTCATTCACACGCCTGGGGAGCTTTGCTCCGTTTCCCCTTCCCGGCGGCGATGAAGCGGTTCTTCACCCGCCGCGGATCGCTTTGGCTCTTCTCTCCGGATCCGTTGAAGCGCCATTCCCTGGCATAAGTGCGCAAGAGGAGCCGATCCTGCGCGCCATGCTCGTCGGCGGCGTGGGCTGCCCTCTCACGACATCGCTGGGCAGGGTTTTCGACGCCGCCGCGGCCCTTGTCGGACTGGTCGAAACGACCTCCTACGAAGGGGAAGGGCCCATAAGGCTGGAAGGACTCGCGTGGCGCCGGTATCGGCCGGAGGCGTTTGTTCTCACGGAAAGCGACGTCGGCGACCTGCTTCCCTTCCTTCCCGGGCCGGGCGACGGCCGAGTCTTCCTGATCAATCCTCGGCCGCTCATGGGGCGCCTTCTTGAAGAGAAAAGGCGGACGGATGCGGCATCACGCGCGTTGCTCTTCCACGAGGCGATTGCACGGGCTGCCTTCCGCGGATGCCAGAAGATGCGTGAGAGCACCGGCCTCGAGACCTGCGTTCTCTCTGGAGGGGTGTTTCAGAATCTGCTCCTGCGCGAGATGCTGGTTCCCCACTTGATCAAGGATGGATTTGAGGTTTTCCTCAATGAAGCCGCGCCTCCGGGAGACGGCGGTCTGGCCGTGGGCCAGGCATGGTCTCGAGAAAGCTGAGGTGATCCGATGTGCATAGCCACGCCCATGAAAATAGAAAGAATCCTCGACGCTCGACGCGCCGTCGTCTCACAAGGCACCATCAATGTCGAAGTCGATGTTTCGCTCCTGAGTAATCCCCAGCCGGGAGACCACGTGATCATTCACGCCGGCTACGCGATTGAAACTCTCACCCTCGAGGATGCGGAGGAGAGACTCGCGCTGTTCAAGAAGCTTGCCGAGCTCTCCGGGGAGAGCGCTTCGGCATGAGCGACGAAAGAGGCCTTGCCGCCTCCCTCGTTGCCCAGATCCAAAGCGTTGCCGGGCGCATCGGACGGCCGGTGAATATCATGGAGGTCTGCGGTACTCATACCGTCGAGCTGCGCCGCCAGGGAATCCATTCCCTTCTCCCCACGGACATCCACCTCATCTCGGGTCCGGGATGTCCCGTCTGTGTCACGCCGAGCGGCTATGTCGACAACGCGATCAGGCTCGTCAGGGACCAACGCGTCATGGTGGCTACGTTCGGCGATATGCTGAAGGTGCCCGGGCGCGACGGAGAGTCTCTTTCCTCGTTCGTATCCACCGGTCTGGTAAAGCTGCTGTACTCGCCGCACGACATGATTTCCCTCGCGGAAGAGCACGATGGTCCGGTCGTCTTTCTCGCCGTCGGATTTGAAACGACAACGCCGACCATTGTCGCCTCCTACCGGGAGGCACGCGAACGCGGTCTGCGGAACTTCCATCTGTATACGGCATTCAAGACGGTCCCCGAGGTCCTCCAATTTCTCCTGGCCGATCCGAGCAACACCATCGATGGGTTCCTCTTGCCCGGGCATGTCTCGGTGATCATTGGCGAAAGGGCGTATTCGTTTCTTCAACGCCCCGAGGGACGCCCGGGAGTGATCGCGGGCTTCGATGCACTGGACATGCTCCTGGGGATCCTGATTCTTCTGCGGCTCATCGAGAAAAAGGAGCATCGCGTGGAAAACGGCTACCCGCGCGCCGTGCGCCCGGAAGGCAATCCACGCGCACGAGAGGTCGTCGAACGCGCGCTTTATCCCCGCAGCGACGCGTGGCGGGGCCTGGGCGCGGTTCCCGGCGCGAGTCTGGGTCTCCGGCCCGAGTTGGCGGAAAACGACGCGGAGAAGGTTTTCTCACTCCCCCCCGCCGTGGATGTGGAACCCCCGGGCTGTCTCTGCTCCAAGGTGATCGCTGGCCGCGCGTCTCCCCTTCAATGCGCGCTCTTTGCCAAACGCTGCCAGCCCGACACTCCCGTCGGCCCGTGCATGGTGTCCTCCGAAGGAACATGCGCCGCCTATTACCGCTATGGGGCCAAGCGATGAACAGCGGCGATCTCATCCGACTGGAGCACGGCAGCGGGGGCGCTCTGGCGCGCGACTTGGTGGAGACGGTGATCCATCCCGTGCTGAAAAGCGATGCGTACCCCGAGCTCCTTGACGCAAGCCCTATCGAAATAGGCTCCGACTTTCTCATGACCACTGACGGCTACGTCGTGGATCCTCCCTTTTTTGCCGGTGGCGATATCGGACGTCTGTCCGTGTTCGGGACCTGCAACGACCTTGCCGTAAGCGGTGCAAAGCCCATTTGTGTCTCCCTTGCCCTCGTGATCGAGGAGGGATTCCCTCTAGCGGATCTGCGTCGAGCGCTGACGTCGGCCGCAAACGCGGCGCACGAGGCGAATGCGCGCATCGTTACCGGTGACACGAAGGTCGTGCCGCGCGGCAAGGGCGGCGGGCTTTTCGTGACCACGGCGGGTCTCGGCCGCCGGGTTTTTGCCCCGGTGCTCGCCCCTTCCCGCATCCGGGAAGGCGACAGCGTCATTGTTTCCGGCCCTATCGGGGCGCACGGCCTCACCGTCCTTGCCGCGCGGGAATCTCTGCCGGTGGCAGATGGGCTGCGCTCCGACATGGCTTTCCTCTATCCCCCCATCAGCCGTCTGTTCCATCTCGGCGATTCTCTTCGGTTCATGCGCGACGCAACGCGCGGGGGCATCTCCTCGGTCATGAACGAGATCGCGCACGGGGCATCCTGGGGCATCGAGGTGGAGGAGGCGGAGCTGCCGATCACCGAGGAGGTCCGCGCCGTGGCTGGTCTCCTCGGCCTGAGTCCGTTGGAAATCGCCAATGAAGGCGTCTTCGTCGCGGTGGTGTCCGGCGCCGCGGAAGCGGAGGCCCTGGCCGCGTTGCGGGCCCATCCACTCGGGCGATCCGCGCGGTGCGTCGGTCATGTCACGACCTCGGAGCCGGGCACGGTGGTGATGATCACGAGCGTGGGCGGAAGACGGATCATCGATTTCCCGCGCGGTCTCTTACTGCCCCGCATCTGTTAGAAAAAGGAGCCCGTATGGAAACGCCTGTCACCTTGTCCATAATCGGCGCCGGAGAGCGCGGAAACGTCTTTGCCGACATCGCTTCGCGCCTCCCGCAGTGGGCACGCGTTGTCGCGGTTGCCGAGCCGCGGGAGGAATACAGAAACGCCTTTGCTCGCCGGTGGGGCGTGCCGTCAAACGGTGTCTTCAAGAGCTGGCGCGAGCTTGCCGCGAAGCCCCGTCTTTCCGACGCGGTGGTGATCTGCACGATGGACCGCGAGCATGCGGAACCCGCGGTCGCCTTCACCGCAGCCGGGTATCATATGCTCCTTGAAAAGCCCATGGCCACGACCCTCGAGGACTGCAAGCGCATCGCCCGGGCGCAGGAAGAAGCGCGCACCATCACCTGCGTTTGTCATTCTCTCCGCTATAACGAGGCCTTTGCACGGCTCAAGGAAACAGCCCATTCGGGTCGGATCGGCCGCGTCATGAGCATCGATCAGCTCGAGCAGGTGACGTGGTGGCATCAGGCTCATAGCTTCGTGCGGGGCAATTGGGGGAACGAAGGCCGTTCCACCTTCATGCTGCTCGCCAAGAGCTGTCACGACATCGACTTCATCGCCCACCTCGTGGATGCGGGATGCGAGCGCGTTCAGTCATTCGGCTCCCTGTCCTATTTCACGAGGGCGAACGCTCCGTCCGGCAGCGGGGAAAGATGCACCGACTGCGCGGTGGAACACGCGTGCCCCTACTCCGCCATCAAAACCTATGTCGAGAGCGACCGTGAGAGCTGGCCGGCCTCGCTCGTGTCGGCCGACCATTCACGGGAGGCCCATCGCGCCGCGATAGTCGCGGGACCGTACGGCCGCTGCGTTTGGAAGTGCGACAATGACGTCGTGGACCACCAGGTCGTGGCCATGGAGTTCGAGAACGGCGTCACCGCGACGTTCACCATGACCGCCTTCACGCGCATCCAGGGGCGAAAAATTCGGGTTCACGGCACCGAAGGCGAGATCGAGTTCACAGAAGAGCGGATGTGGGTTCGCACGTTTGCCGACAACCGTGAGGAACAGATCGACTTCGTGCCCGAGGAAGGATCGCACGGCGGCGGGGACACGCGCGTTCTCGTGAGCTTCCTGGCGGCGATCCGCAACAATGATCCCCGACTCGTTCTCACCGATGTGCAAGAATCCCTGAGAACTCATTCCATCGTGTTTGCGGCTGAAAAATCACGCCGCCAGGGGCGCATGATCGCTTTAGAGGAGATGGAATAGGGTAATCAGTCCACGCACTCGCCGGTGTATTCGACGAGGGTCTTGACCGGGAAGCCTTCCAAAGCCTTTCCGTAATGAAGAAAAGGAAGCCCGACGACACCGAAAATGCCGACCACCTTCGCGCCCCCCAACGCGAGGAGCTGGGCCGCGGCATTGAGCGTGCCGCCGGTTGCGATCAGATCGTCCACCAAGAGGATTTTCTGGCCGGCGTGCACGTCGCTGCGATGCACCTCCAGCACGTCCTCGCCATATTCCAGAGTGAAGCTGATGCGATACGTTTGCCCGGGGAGCTTCCCCTGCTTGCGCAAGAGGATCAACGGGAGTCCGCGGCGCACCGCGAATGGAGCGGCAAATATGAAGCCGCGCGATTCGATGGCCGCAACAGCGTCGACCTGCACTCCGCTGTATGCTTTTTCCATTGCGTCAATGCAATACGCGAAGGCTTTCGGGTCCACCAGGATGCCGGTAATATCGTAAAAGAGGACCCCCGGCTTGGGGAAGTCTGGTACCTTGCGAATGGCCTTTTCGATGATTTCATGCGCGGACATGACGCATCTCCTGGTGAGCGCTGAGCAGCTTTCCGGCCCATGCAGTGATATCGGAGGCGAGATTCGGCTTTTGATCCGCAAAGACCGGATCATCCTCCATCTGCGACACCTCCGTGTCCTTCAGGGCCTTGCGGAGCTTTCCGGTGGCCTTTTCGGTTCCTATCGAGAAAAATCCAGCCGTCCTTCCGGCGAGAGTGACGCCCCTGAAAACACGCAGGCATTCCGCGTAATCGGCGGGCAATTCGCTTCCATTGGCTTTCTGCGAGCCAAAGACGACGATCTGCGCGGCATTGATGTCCGCTATCGTAGCTTCCGTCACCTTTTTTGTACGGGACTCGACCTTCGCCTCATCGAAAGCCTTTGTAACAAGGTCGACAACTTTTCGATTTTCGGCGGTATCGGGAGCCCAAAGTATGAGCACGCTGTACATTCGCCACTCCTACTGAGAAGTCTAATAACCGGTAGGGGGCTTGTCAAATTGAAATTTCGGCGTAACGGCGCGCATGTGGCCTTCGGGGCCAATTCTAAGGGTATGATCTCTTGAACATTGGAACACGAGCTTCGGCGTTCAGTGAAAAATCGGAGGTCTTTCCATCCTGATATTCCCTATACCCGATTCCCGCCACCATCGCGGCGTTGTCGGTGCATAGCTTCAAGGAGGGGAAGATCACTTCCAGCCCCTTCTCCGCGGCAAGACGTTCGCGCAGGTAGCTGTTGGCTGCTACGCCGCCCGCCGCCACAACGCGCCGCAAGCCGGTATCCTCGGCGGCGGCCAGTGCTCGATCCACGAGGATGTCGATCGCGGCACGCTGGAAGGACGCGGCAATGTTGGCCATGCTCTTCTCGGCGCTCCCGTTCCAGAACTGCTCGCTCTGGTGGATGACGGCGGTCTTCAGGCCGGAGTAGGACACGTCGTAAAACGCTTCCCCTTTGTGCAACGAAGGCTTGGGGAACCGAAAAGCGCGCGGATCGCCGGACTTGGACAGCTTGTCGATCGCAATGCCGCCGGGAAATCCCATGTCGTAGTATTTTGCCACCTTGTCAAAGGCTTCACCGCAGGCGTCGTCTATCGTCGTCCCGAGGACCTCGATCTTGTCATGGCGCAGCACGCGCGCGATGATCGTATGGCCGCCGGAAACGAGCACGCCCAAATAGGGATAGCTGATGTCACGCTCCAGGTGCGGGGCATAGAGGTGCGCGAGAATGTGGTCCACCCCGATCAAGGGCTTGCCCAGTGACCACGCCAGACCTTTGGCGAATGAAAGACCGACCAAAAGCGAACCGATGAGTCCCGGTCGGTACGTTACCGCGATTGCGTCGATATCTTCTATTTCAACGTGGGCGGCGGTGAGGCTGTCCTGTACGACGGGGAGTATCCATTCAATGTGCTTCCGGGAAGCTATTTCAGGGACAACACCGTAGTAGGGCCGGTGAAAATCGATCTGTGTGAGTATCAAGTTGCTGAGAATCGTGCTGCCATCCTCGACCACCGCGGCCGAGCATTCATCGCATGAGCTTTCGATCCCGAGAATCTTCACCGCGCCGGCTCCGTTTCCCTTTCCTTCATGACATCGGAGAGCCGAGCGAGTCTGATTCCCTGGCCGGCGAGCTCCCTGGTTCCGGCGCGCAGTATATCCGCCATGACCTTGTTCTGTACATGACCAATGACGACTGCGGTTCCTTTATCTTTCGCTTCGGCGATCCCTTTCTCGAACGCCCCCGACACGTCGGTCTCGGTCGGGTTGTCGTCGAGAAACGCGTTCCGTTGGAGGATAGGCACCTGCAGCGCGGCGGCAACACGGGGAGCCACCGTGTCCGCCGTCGTGCGGCTGTCAACGAAGAATTTCCCGTGGCCCTTCAGATACCCGAGCACTTCGGTCATGAGCGCTTCGTCCGCGGTGGCCTTCGATCCCATATGGTTATTCATCCCTATGGCACCGGGCACGGAAGCGAACATCGCATCCAGGAGCTCATCGACGCGCGCTTGGCTTTGCCCCGTGAAAAGTGCTCCCGGGCCAGGATTCTCGGATCCCTCCGGCTCCATTGGGCAATGAAGGATCAGATCCTTCCCCGCGGCGAGCACGCGCTCCGCAGCTTCGGTGCTATGGGGAAGATTGGGCAGCACGGCAACCGTGAAGGCGCCCGGAATCGACAGGAACTCGTCCAGCTCAGAAAGGCTGTATCCGGCGTCATCAATGATGACGGCAAGGAGGGCTTGCTTTTCCGGCTGCGGATGAATGGGGAACGTCGATGTACGTCGGGTCGGACCGGCCACGGTGTCCAAGGGCTTTTGTGGTGCACGCGGCGCGGGTCGCTCCGACGCAACCGATGCGCCGCGGGGAGACGACGTGACGGGCGTCTGCTGCGAGGGAGGACATGCCACGAGAAACGCGACCACACCGGCAACGAGAACAAAAAGGAGAATGGCGATGAGACGCGCTCGAGGCTGTGACTTCTTTCGGCGGGGCATGACCTACCCCGCTACCTCAATTGTAGACATACTCCTTGAGTTCATCGGAGAACCCCTTGAGTTTCTTGAGGGCGCGAAGCTCTATCTGTCTCACCGTTTCGGGGGAAATGCCCATCTCATCGCCGATTTTTTTCAGTGTATAGCGTTTGCCGCTCACGAACGCGAATCTGTACAAGAGAATCTGGCGCTCCTTTTCTTGGAGCCCGCCCAGAAATTTGACCGTATCCTCGCGTAACGTCTTCTTCATGAGCTCATTGTCCGGGCTGAAGGAGTTGTCCTCGATGACATCGTGCAAGCTGCCCGAATCCGCCGAAAGCGTGGCGTCGAGTGACGCGACAGAGCTCGACGAGTTGATGATCGAGGCCACCTCGTCCTCGTGCAGTCCTATCTCTTCGGCGATCTCCACCAGCGTGGGTTCACGCATGAGGACCTGCGACAGATTGTTGTAGACCTTGTTGATCTTGCGCAGCTTCTCTTCCTGGCGATGAGGGAGTCGAATGGCGCGCTTTTTATTGGAGAGGGATCGCACGATGGATTGCTTGATCCACCAGGAAGCGTAGGTGCTGAAGCGGACTTGCTTCCGATAGTCGTACTTCGAGACGGCCTTCATCAAGCCGAGGTTTCCTTCCTGGATCAAGTCCAGGATGGAAATCTCGGGCGTCAAATAGTTCTTTGCAATCCGAACGACGAGTCGGAGATTGGATTCGATGAGCAGGGATCGAGCCGCTTCGTCGCCAGCCTGGATTCGGCGCGAGAGGTCCAGCTCTTCCTCGAATGTCAGGAGCTTGGCCTTTTTGATTTGACCAAAGTATGCCTTGAGGTTGTCTTCCGTCGATGTCGGCATCTCCCTTTTCCTGCTCATCGAATGCTCCTGACCATTATTAAGCAAATCTTGTGCCAAGGGAAGTGGCCACTCATTTTTTTGTAATTTATTGTAGCATAATTAATTATGAAATCAAGTGCGAGAATCTCATAAATCCTTTCAAAATAGTACTTTTTATGATACACTGTGTACGTATTATTTCGATGACACCTGCTGATATATCATATCGGCAATCCCGAATTGCCCTGTTGAGGACATCTTCTTCGCGTACTCGTCATAGAGCATGTCATTATACATGTCCTGGCCCGTTCCGCTACCTGTCATATCGTCTTGGGTGTTGAGCGTTTTCCGCATGGCATCCAGCATCTGCTTTATGAAGAGCGCTTCGAAATCCTGGGCCGCCTTATAGAGATCGCTCGTTTTGTCGATGGCAGGTCGCTTCACCTGCGAGGGGCTGATGGGATAGGAGGCGGTGTTGTTGACGTTCGTCACCTGCATGATTGCTCCTCGTTCCGGGGCGGCTCTACATGATCACCAGGTTGCCGAAAAGGGCTCCCGCCTTTTCGATGGCCTGCAACACCCCAATGATAACGTCGGCCTTCAATCCGACGGCCTTGAGCGCTGAAACGAAGTCGTCAACGGTGGTCGTATCGTTTATGACGAACGTGTCGGGGCTCGGCGTGGAGCCGGAACTCGCGGCCCCCACCGTCACCTTGGCGGTCCGATACGACACGGCGACCTTCCCGATGCGGACCTTCTCTCCCATGACAATGACGCCGCTGGCGGCGTTTATCACCACCCGCCCTTCCGTGTCGGGTGTCACGGTGAGCGCCTCCAATTGCGCGAGAAACGCAACGGGATTTGCCTTGTTGGCGTCAGGGAGCTGGACGTCGATGAGCGAAGCGTCCCTGCTGGTGACAACGATACCCGGGAATCCGGTCTCGATCGCCTTCTGGACGGCCGCCGCCGTCACGAAGTCGGGATTGCGGAGAATGATCGAGATCACGTTGTTGTCCATGAACTGGGAAACGACTTCTTTTTCGACGATTGCCCCCTCGGAGATTGTTCCAACCGTCTTCGCTCCGTTGGGGTCCTGCGTTGTCATGATCCGGCCTTGCGCCACCGCGTAGGCCTGCCCGTTGGCCGCCTGGAGGTTGGCCTGGAGCAATATGCCGCCGTCGAGGTTGCGCGCGTCGCCGATGCTGGAGACCGTCACATCGATCCGATCACCTACGCGCGCGAATGGCGGGAGCTCGGCGCTCACGACGACGACCGCCGCGTTCTTACTGCGTACGTCAGCGGGAGCCACGGAGAGTCCGAAGCTCCCCGCCAGGGAAGAAATGGAAGAACGCAGCATGGATGAGGTGGAGGAATCGCCGTTCCCGTTCAGACCTGTGACCAATCCCATGCCGAGGATCTGGTTGCCGCGAATACCACGGAGGCTTGCGATATCCTCGATCCGTACCGTCGGCACGGCGAAGACGCCAGCGGAAACAAACAGCGCGATGGCGACCGCGGTCACTCTACGGCAAATCAACATTCACCACCTTCCCGTTGGCCACCTGTCCGCTGAAGCTCTTCTGGCTTTCGGTCACGAGCACGCTCACCATCTCGCCCGCCGAGGCGGCACCGAGGGTCTTGCCCGGCATTTCAATCGTGATCAAGCCCTTGTGAAAGACGACATCTACGGCGGCACCCTGTTTCACCGAGGTCGCGGAATCGTTTCGAGTGGAGACGAAGCTGAGCTTTCCGGTGGTCCCTGCCATCGAGAAGCTTGCTTCCGTTGTTCCCTTCATCGTTGTCAGCACCTGAAACGTAGGAGTCCCCTCCAGGGGAATTGTGGCGCGGGCGCTGTTTTGGGAGAGATCGATCTCGGTGATTCCCTCGGTGAAGAGCCCCTGCACTTGGAGGGAGTCAACGAGCTTGTCCAGAAGCGAGGTCTCTGCTTCGGGCACGAGGCCCTTGGGAACGACCAAGGTCCGCGATCCAACGATAATCGCGTCGGCGCCGAACAATGCGTCGAGTTGCCCCAGATACGCGCTCATGGGAATGAAGAGCATTCGATTCGAGACCACGGCAAGGCTTTGCGCCAGCGCTTCCTTCTGCCCGGTCGTCAGCATGCCCGTGGCGTGAATGACGTCCCCGAGGGAGAGGTCCCCCGGGCCGGCGACAATGCTGCGGTTCACATAGACGGCCGCGCCGTCAGCCGCCGCGACCGACGCGGCGAGGAGGGAGGTGAGCAGACACGCCGCTAGCAGAAGTGAAGCCCTCCTCATTCGCCGAGCCTACCTCTTGAGGGACGTTGCCGTTGCAAGCATGGAATCCGATGTCTGGATGGCGCGGGAGTTCAGCTCGTACGCCCGCTGGGCGACGATCATATTCACCATTTCCTTGACCACCGACACGTTGGACATCTCCAGGAACTTCTGCTGGACCTTGCCCATGCCGTCGAATCCGGGGCGCCCCGCAATGGCATCACCCGAGGCGTTTGTCACGGTGAGCAGGTTCTGGCCGATAGCCTGCAGACCGGCCGGGTTAACGAATCGGTACAACTCGAGCTGCCCGACTTCCACCGGGTCGTTGCTTCCCGCCACTTTCACCGTGATCCTTCCGTCCTGCGATATTGCCAGGCTGTCGGGTTGGAATCCCTCGGGGAGGATCACCTCGGGATTGAGCTTGTACCCGTCGGAGCTCACGAACTGGCCGTTGGAGTCGATCTTGAACGAACCGTCCCGGGTATAGCCGTAGGTGCCGTCGTACTGGAGAACGCGGAAGAACCCGTCCCCTTCTATGGCCATGTCCGCGGGATTGCCGGTCGCCTGAAGCGCCCCTTGCGTGAAGATCTCCTGCGTCGCCCCGGGCTTCACGCCGTGTCCGACCTGGACGCCCGTCGGCAGGACCGTCGCTTCGGTAGCGGGCGTCCCGGCGAGCTTTTGCGTCTGGTAGAGCAAATCCTCGAAATCGGCGCGCATCTGCTTGAAGCCGGTCGTGTTCACGTTCGCGAGGTTGTTGGAAATTGTATCGATGTTGAATTGCTGCCCCGTCATGCCCGACGCGGCCGTCCACAGTGAGCGCATCATACCTTCACCACCTCATTCCAGAGCTTTCCGATCAAGGAATCCTCTGTCTGTATCGTTTTCTGATTCGCATCGTAGGCGCGATTCACTTCTATCATTTCCACCATTTCCTGCACCGCGTTCACGTTCGCCCCTTCGAGATAGCCCTGACGTACCTTGGGCCTGTCGGCGGTCACGATTTGCGCGGGTCCCGATTCGTCGGTCGTCTGCCAGTACGAATTGCCTTGTTTTTGCAGGTAGCGCTCGCGCGTCACATCGACGACCTTCAGACGATCGATCTTCTGCATGTTGTCCCACGTATTTTCGTTCTGCGAGACAAGACGCTTGTCGTCGGAGGCGAAGCTTGCGTTCTGCCAGACATTGCCGTCCTCATCGATGACGAAGTTGTTCTTCTTCAGCTTCATCGGTCCGTTCTCTCCCAGCACGAAATCCCCGTTTTTCGTCACGAGGTACCCGTCGCTGTTCAGGAGAAACGCACCGTTGCGCGTGAGCCGCTCGCCCTGCGGAGTCTGGACCGTCAGGAATCCACCGCCTTCCAGCGCGACATCGAAGTCGTTCTCCGACTGCTTGAGCGCCCCTTGCGTGAAGTTCGTGAACACTTCGTTGGTCTCTACCCCGGTGCCCACCGTGCCGACGATGGGCGCGGTGTCCATAGAGCCGAAGGGGAACGTATAGACGCCATTGTCATTCATGCGCCTGATGAGCATCTCGGGGAACGCCTTTTCGATGGCTGTGTCTTTCTTGTAGCCATTCAGATCGACATTCGCCAGATTGTTGGCGATTTCGTCCAACCTGTTCTGCTGGACGTTCATCCCGGACGCCGCTGTAAACAACCCTCGGACCACCAGTGCCTCCTCTGCGCCTGCGCGGAGATTCCTGATTTCATTATCGGAAGGACCCGAGGTTCCTTGACGACGATGAACGCGGCCGAAGCGGCAATAGCCGACGTGACGGGCCACCCGTTGCCATTTCTACCGGATTCCGCTATTCTCCCACTCGCGCCAAGATAGCTCAGCTGGTAGAGCAGCGCATTCGTAATGCGCAGGTCCAGGGTTCGAATCCCTGTCTTGGCTCAAGAACGCCGAAGGCGTTCGGAAGGCGGCAGCCGGCCGAGCGCCCGAAGGGACGCGAGGACGGCGAGAGCCGCATAGAGCGCGCGTTCGGGACCGCATGGGGCTTAGCACCCCATCCACGGCTTGCATAAAAAATCGCTCGACAAGAATCTTCCTAGCATGATAGGGTAGCCCATGCTGCGAAAAGCCCTCAGCGTGCGGGGACTCGTCCCCGTCATCATGTGCTTTCAGATCGTTCCCCTGCTCGTGTTTCCGCCGGAGAGTTATTCCCTGAACTCGCAAGAGTGGTGGTTGCCGGTCCTGCTCACCGTGCTCGTGATCATCGCCCTGGTTCAGCTCCTCATCCGCAAATCGCAGGAAGCGTGGCCCTGGTACCTCATCTCCTTTTCCCAAGGCCTCAGCATCATAAGTCGGCTCATGATGCTGCTCCCGCATGCCACGCGCATGAGAGGGGGGGCCGAGCACTTCAACCCGTTGTATTTCATCATTGGCGTCGTATGCATGATCGTCTCGGCACTGGAGATCTGGTATAACGAGCTGCCCGAGGTGCGCAGACAGCTTTATGTGAGCCCCCGTGGCTCCTGATTCGATCTCCCCTAGTATTGACAATATATTCGCCACCTGTATAGTTTTGCATCTATGATATGGACGAACGGCGAGCGGATTATTGCCCGGCCGTGGATACTCTCGGAGGAGGTGTCGCTGTCATAGAATCGGAGTAACGGTTCTCGCGTGAGGCCCGACGAGCCGTCGAATCCATCGCATTTGGGTTTTTCATTCATTACAACGCTTTCGGAACAACTTTATAAAGGAGGTTTTGATGAAGCGTTTTCTGACACTCGCAGCGATTGCACTCGTACTGATGGTGGCCGTCATCGGCTGCCAGCAGGCACCCAAGGAACTGAAGGTGGCCATTCTTGCGCCCCTTTCAGGCGGTCAGCCGACATTCGGCGTTTCCACGCGCGAAGGCGCCCTCCAGGCCATCGATGAGTGGAACAAAAACAGCGGCGGCGTTCTCGGTCTGAAGATCGTGCCGATCGTGGAAGACAGCCAGTGCAAGCCTGAGCCCGCGGTGAACGCGGCCAACAAGGTCATCAGCCAGGACAAGGTGCACTACATCATCGGCGAGGTGTGCTCCAGCGCATCGATCCCCGTGTCCCGCATCGCGAGCGCGGCAAAGGTCATCCAGGTGAGCCCGACCTCGACGAGTGCCAAGCTCACGGTCGATGACTCCGGCGCGACGCTGCCGTACATCTTCCGCGCATGCTTCATTGACCCCAACCAGGGCAAGATCGGCGCAATGTTCGCCTTCAACACCCTGAAAGCGAAGAAGGCATTCGTGATGTTCGACCAGGCCAACGACTACGTGAAGGGCCTCGCCGAAGCATTCGAAGCCAGCTTCACGGCCCTCGGCGGAACGGTTGTCGACAAGCAGTCCTATGACGGCTCCAAGGATACCGACTTCTCCGCAATCCTCACGAAAGTGAAGAGCGCGAAGGTCGACGTCGTGTATCTCCCCGACTACTACAACGTGGTCAACTTGGTCACCAAGCAGGCCAAGGAAAAGGGCATCCAAGTCCCCTTCATGGGCGGCGACGGATGGGATTCTGCACAGTTGGACCTCAAGTCCGCTGCGCCCGGCTACTACACCAACCACTACTCGCCGGACGATCCTCGGCCCGAGGTACAGGATTTCCTGAAAGCCTATGCCGCGAAGTACAAGGACGACAAAGGCAATCCCAAGCAGCCTGACGCCCTCGCGGTACTCGCCTACGACGCGACGAACATCCTCCTCACCGCGATCAAGAACGCGGGCGCCGACAACACCGACAAGGTGAAGGCGGCTCTGGAAGGGATCACGTTCAATGGCGTTTCGGGCAAGATCACCTACGATGCCCAGCACAACCCCATCAAGTCCATCACGATTCTGGCGGTCAAGGCTGACAAGACGACGCCTCAGTTCGAAGCGGTCGTCAACCCGTAACATTTTTCCTGAAGTACTCGTGGGCAACCCTTCGGGGTTGCCCACGCTTTCTGGTTTCTCATCCGAACACGCAGGAGCGGACGGAAAATGCCCGATTCAAGCGAACTCTCAACGGTAGTACACCTCCCCCCAAAACGCAAAAGGGCTCCCCTAGCGTGGGTCGGAAATGGATTCCTCCTTCTCGTCGCGGCCCTGGCCGCGTACATCCTCATCCTCAATCTGATCAAGAACCCGGTGATATTCCTCCAGAACGTCATCGACGGATTGAAGCTGGGAATGGTGTACGCGCTGATCGCCCTCGGTTACACGATGGTGTACGGGATCGTGAAGCTCATCAACTTCGCCCACGGCGATGTCTTCATGGTGGGAGCTTTCACGAGCTTCTATGCCGTGAGCCAGTTCAATCTGCATAAATGGCCGCAGATGCTCTTTCCCGCCATTCCGGCAGGCTTGTCCGTGGTCATCGGATCCATCACGGTCATCCTGCTCTCCATGGTCATCTGCGTGCTGCTGGCCATAACGATTGAACGCGTGGCGTACAAGCCGTTGCGCGACGCGCCGAGAATTGCCGCGCTCATCACGGCCATCGGCGTTTCGTTTTTCCTGGAGTTCTTCGGGGCGCTTCAATTCGTCTACTCCCCCGAGTTCATTTCCTACAAGAGCCCGTTCGACACGGTTTCCTGGTACATCATGAACGGCATCCACCCGATTGTCGCCGGCCAAGGCACACCTGATAATACGATCACCTTTTCCAACATATTCCTGATCATTCTCGTCGCTTCCGTAGCCGTTCAGTTCTTCCTGCAGTTCCTCGTGCGACGCACGAAGATCGGAATCGCCATGCGCGCCACTTCCTTCGACAAGTCCACGGCGCGCCTCATGGGCATCAACGTGGACCGTGTCATTTCATTCACCTTCGCTGTCGGCGCTGCGTTCGCTGGTCTCGGCGGCGTCCTGTATGCCATCGCCTACTCGTCCATCTGGACCCAGCTGGGCATCCTGCCCGGTCTCAAGGCGTTCGTTGCGGCGGTGTTGGGTGGAATCGGGAGCCTTCCTGGCGCCTTTGTCGGCGCGCTCATCATGGGCCAGGCGGAGTCCCTCACCATGAGCTATATCTCCACGCCCATGCGAGACGCGGTAGCCTTCTCCATACTCATCGTTGTGCTCCTCGTGAAGCCCACCGGCATTTTCGGTGAGCCCGCGGGCGAAAAAGCGTAGGAGGAGCCATGGAACTCGGTTACCTTTTCTCCACGATCGTGAAAATGGCGGCCCTTGTGGCCTGGATCTACGGCCTGCTCTGGGGGCTGAACCGTAAGCTACTCTGGCAGAAGGCCCTCACCGTCATCCTGGCTTTTGGGGTCATCCAGGGCGCATTCCTGCTGAGCTTCGGTGATTTTGCGGTCTTCTCCGGCTTCGACCAGGGTCTCTTATTTCAAGCCGTGTCCATGGCCATGGTCGCCGTCGGGCTCAACGTGATATACGGCTTCAACGGACAGTTCAGCCTAGCGCAGTGGGGGTTCTACGGGATTGGGGCATACGTGGCGGCCGACATCACCTGGTGGTGGTCTTCGGGGAATGCGAGCGGTCTCCTGGTTGCAGGGATCGGCGTCATCCTGGGCGGGCTCGCCATCGCACTTGTCGGACGACTCCTGCGTCTGAAGCGCGGGATTCCCGTGCTCTCAGCGTTCACGTTCTACCTAATCGCCGTTGTCGCCGCCGGCGCGGTGGCGATGTATCTCGGCCACGCGCTCGTCCCCCTGGTCCAGGCCGGCTTCGGAACCAAGGCCGCACCCGGCATTCTCGCATCCGCGGCGGCGCAACAGGTCGTGTTCATCCTGGCCGTGGTGATTGCGGGCGCCTTCGCCGCGGAAATCAGCTTCTTGTTCGGTCTTCCGGTCCTGACCCTGGGCAGCGATTACTTCGGCATTGCCACCCTGGGTTTCGCCATCGTCGTGCAGACCCTCATGGTCAATTCCGACACGATCCTCCCCTTCCCCGAAATGAAGGGGGGGCGAGGAATGATCGGCATTCCGCGCCTCACGACCTGGGCGACCGCGTTCATTTTTCTGCTGCTCGTGATCATACTCGTACGCAATTTTGTCAAATCCAGCACCGGTCGCGCCACGCTTTCCGTACGTGAGGATGAAACCGCGGCGCGCGCCATGGGAATTGACATAGCGCAATCGAAGCTGCTCTCCTTCGTCCTTGGAAGCTTCCTCGCGGGCATCGGCGGCGCCCTGTACGCGCATTATATCGGGTTCCTGAGCCCGAGCATGTTCAGCTTCATCGCAGGGTTCAACCCGCTCATCATCGTTGTCTTCGGCGGCTTGGGCAGCATCACGGGATCTCTCGCCGCCTCGGTCGCGTGGATATTTTTTCTCGAAGGTTTCCTCCGCGTTCTTCTGGGGCAGATGGGAACCGAGGCGCCCACCTGGCGATTCGTGTTGTACCCCATCGCCCTCCTTTTGCTCATGCTGATGCGACCGCAGGGGCTTCTGGGCACCGTGGAATGGGGATTCCTCAAAGCGGATCGACTCCTGAAGAAAGTGAAACCGGCTGACGCGAAAACGCCCGCCGCCGTTCAAAAGGAGAACAGCTGACATGGCGGACACACAAACGGCGCGGCCTGTCCTCGATCTTCGCGAGGTGACGAAGTTTTTCGGCGGTTTGAGCGCGGTCAAAGGCCTGAGCCTTGCCTTGCCGCGCGGGGCTCTCTGGGGCTTGATCGGCCCCAATGGAGCGGGCAAGACGACGGTCTTCAACCTCATCACCGGGCTCATCAAGGTCTCCGAAGGAGAAATCATCTTCGGTGACGAGCGCATCGATGGCCTGGAACCCTACGAGATCACCCGGATGGGTGTCGCGCGGACATTTCAGAACATCCGTCTGTTTTCCAACCTTTCCGTTCTGGACAATGTTCGGATTGCGTATCACCCGCACGCGGGATACAGTTTTGGGGATTCCATGCTGCGCACGCGGCGCTTCACAGCCAAGGAAAAGGAGCTCACTGATCAGGCCATGGAGTTCCTTTCCATATTCAAGCTCCAAGGTATCGCGGAAGAAACGGCGCGGAACCTCCCCTATGGGGAGCAGCGCCGCGTAGAGATCGCGCGTGCCCTCGCTTGCAACCCCCAGGTGTTGCTCTTGGACGAGCCCGCCGCGGGCATGAACCCCCGCGAAATCCAGGAGCTCATGGACCTTATTCACTTCATTCGCGACAGGTTCAAGCTCACGATTCTCCTCATCGAGCACCAGATGCGCGTTGTCATGGGAATTTGCGAGTACCTCACCGTCATGGATTTCGGCGAGGTGATCGCCCGCGGCACGCCGAAGGAAATCCAGGGAAACCAGAAAGTCGTCGAGGCTTATCTGGGCAAAGGAGTGGCAAGCAGTGCTGCAGGTTGAGAATCTCAACGTCTATTATGGCGCAATCCACGCTTTGCAGGGGGTTTCTTTCAATGTGGACGAGGGGGAAATCGTCACCCTCATCGGCGCGAACGGGGCGGGAAAATCCACCACCCTCCGCACCGTCTCCGGGCTTCTCCGCTCACGCACCGGATCTCTCACGTTCAAAGGCCAGGACATAAGCACGCTTGCGGCGGAAAAAATCGTCGAGGCGGGTATCAGCCACGTTCCGGAAGGCAGAAAGATCTTCGCGCCTCTCTCGGTGAGGGAAAATCTCACCATGGGCGCCTACACCCGAACGGATCAGACGGAGATACAGACCACCCTGGCGCGGGTCTATCAGAGCTTCCCACGATTGAAGGAGCGGGCCACACAGTATGGCGGAACCCTTTCCGGCGGTGAGCAGCAAATGCTCGCCACCGCACGGGGACTCATGAGCAAGCCCACGCTCCTCCTCCTCGATGAACCCTCAATGGGTCTGTCCCCTATTCTCGTCGAGGAAATCTTTCGCATCATCGTCGAAATCAACAAGCAGGGCACGAGCATTCTCCTGGTCGAACAAAACGCGCAGATGGCCCTCTCCATTGCTCATCGGGCGTACGTTTTGGAAACCGGTCGTGTCGTCCTTTCCGGCCCCGCGAAAGAGATCGCCGACAATCCGCAGGTGAAAAGCGCCTATCTCGGTGTTTGAGATCGGCACCGATCCTGGTTTCGCGCGATTTCGGAGGATTGCACCAGCGTTGTGATTGGGGTAAACTCACGTACCCGGCAGGCCGTTACTTAATGTGAGGGAAACGGCTCGGTGATTCCGTGCGTTGGCATGCGGCCATGCCACCCGAGCGCTGTAAACTGAAGGCGGAGCGACGGCTATCATAATGACCAGGCAACAAGTCCGAGAGCTCATCCAGGCATTGCCAAAAACGGAGATCCATGTCCATCTCGAGGCCATGGCGACGGCGGACACCATCTGGCGCCTGATTGAAAGGCACAAGCTGTCTATCCCCGGCCTGGCCACACGCGACGACCTCCTGCAGCGTTTCAAAGTCCACAGCCTCGACGAGTTCATCGACCTGTATATCAACGTCATTCAAAACTGCCTGCGGTCTGCGGCGGACCTGGACCTCGTCCTGTCCGACGCCCGCGATTATTTGAAGCGCAACAACATCACCTACGCTGAAATCTTCGTGGCTCCTTCCAAGCTTATTCTGAACGGCATGGCATTCACGGACATCTCCAGCCGGCTCGACCATGCCATGGAGTCCATGAAAAGCCATGACGGAATCGACGTGCGGTTCATCATCGATGTTTCACGAAGCTATGGCGTGGAAAACGCCCGCAAGAACCTCGACCTGACACTCGCTCACCCCGCCAAGAGCGTCATCGGCATCGGATTGGGAGGATCGGAAATCAGCGGTCCGGCGCGCGACTACGTCGATGTGTTCGCCCACGCCGTGGACGCCGGTCTGCGTGTCGTGGCACATGCTGGGGAGGACGTCGGCCCCGAATCCATCTGGGATGCATTGCGTCTCCTGAAGGCCTCGCGAATCGGACATGGTATCAGCGCAATCCAGGATCCGGCCCTCATGGATTTTCTAGCGGAAAAGAGAATCCCCCTCGAGATCTGCCCCACAAGCAACCTTTTCACGGGACGCTACGTCACGAAACTCACCCACCATCCCATCCGCAAGTTTTTCGACCATCATATGAAAGTGACCGTCAACACTGATGATCCCTCCGTTTTTGGCGTGAATCTTGTGGACGAGTACGTGAACCTGTCGGACAAGGGCTTCTTCAAGATCGATGAGCTGGTGCTTTTGGTGCGCAACGGGCTTTTTTCGACATTCCTGACTACACGCGAAAAAGCCGACAGATGGCTCGCCGTTGCCAAAGTCATCCAGGCACACGGGCTGAAGCTGCCCGTCGATTAAGGACGCGCCCGCCCCTACTTCTCCTGGTGCTTACGTCGCGAGTTCACGAAAAGAGCGAAGCCGTTGATATTCTTGACGACAATGCGGTCCGGGTGCAGCTCGATGCGCCGCTGCGCCACGAAGTGATTGAGCACCTCGCGGCACTGGCCGGGAGGAATGCCGGCCCAGTGCGACATGTCGTCCACGGTCGTCTTGAAATCGATGGCGTCCACGCTCGAGGTATCAATACCCTGGTTTTCGGCGAGCATGAGAAAAACGTCAGCCACCTTGGCTTCGATGTCGTCCAGGGTGAGGATCATGAAACGCCGCTTCTGATCGTAGATGCGCTTCACAAAGAGCTTCAAGAGCTTCATTGCGATCTGGGGATTCCCCATCATGAGCACTTCGAAGTTCTCGCGGTTGAACTCGAGAGCCTTCACGTCGTCCAGGGCGATGGCAGTCGCCGAGCGGGGAGCCTCCTCCAGGATCGCCATTTCCCCAAAAACCTCGGCCGGATTCAGGATGTCGATGTTCTTTTCCAGATCCCCGATGATGCGCACAATCTGGACGCGGCCGGATTGGATCAGGTAGAAGTTGTCTCCCGGCTCGTATTCGCAGAAAATGATGTCTCCCTTGCGGAAAGTTTTCGAAAAGCGGCCGAACATCGAGAGGTCGATGCCGGTGCCGGGGCTCGGGCTCATGCCGTTTCTCCCTCCATGGCTCGAAGCGCTTTCTTCACCTTGCGGACGACCGGGTCATCTTCAGGTCCCATGCTGACGATCTTCTTGTACAATCCCCCCGCCTTTCCCTTGTCGCCTTTTTCCTCGTACGAACGACCCACGAAGAACAGTGCTTCCTTCATCTCTGGGTGTTTGGGGTACTTCTGCGCGATGGCGGAGAAGGATTTGATGCAATTGTCGAACTGCTTCAAGTAAAAGAGGCACTTGGCCATTTCGAATTCCGCTTTCGGCGAGTATTCGGGATCCGAGCCGGAATCGAGTATCTTCTTGAACGCTTTGAAAGCCTCCATGAACTTTTCCTGACTCACGAGGCTCACGGCATTATAGTACTGTTGCGCGAGCTCGGAGGTCTCTCCCGCCGCACTGGCCGCCGGCGTCGGCGCTACGCGCGGTGCCGACAATGAAGGCTGCCCGACCGCTGCCGGAGCCGCCGGTGCCGGTCCGCTTGGTATGCCGGATCCATAGCGCGAGAGGTACTCTTCCGCCTGCTGTATCTTGTTCGTTACCTCGGTGGCATAAGCGCTGGTGGGATAATAGACCAAATACCGCTTATAGGCGTGCAGCGCCTGTCCATAGCGCTTGTTCTTCATGTAGTATTCGCCGATCTTGTAGAGCCCCGTTTCCGGATTGTTCTGTTCGTCGCTCACCATCAGATTCTGGACTTGACGGTGGATGCGGCGCAGCTGATTGGAGAAGACCTTCAGCATCTTCATGATGATGCGCGTGTTCTTGCTGGCCAGCTGCTCGAATTCGGGAACGGAGAAGACCATGACGGCGGCATCCTGAAGCACGACGGCGGTCTCTTCCCTCATGTAATGTCCGAGGGCGGATTTCACGCCGAAGAACTCGCCCATTTTGATAAGGTCGCGGACTTCCTGGCCCGTCTCGATGTCGACGTAGCTGAGGCTCACCTTGCCCGAGTTGAGCAGGAATATCCGGTCGCTTTGGTCACCCTTGAAGTAGATGATCGAGTTCGACCTGTACTGAACCGCCTTGGGAGACACTTCCCGTCCGCTCCTGCGTGAAAGCTAGGTGTCCAGGGGGATGAAGTCAAGGACCTTGCGGAATCCCACGGCCTTACGGACTTTCTCCATGAGGCCCGCGGGATCACCCTTGACGATCATGCTCCGCCCGTGCACGGACACCTTCGTATGCGCCACGCCACGCGCGGCGAACAATTCCTCGTATGCGACATCGCCCAGCACCGGCGAGCCGTCCTGAATCAGCAGCGCGATATCCTCCGTCCTGGTTTCGACCAGTGATTCCCAAGGATCATCCCGGCGCTGGCGAATCACCAGCACATCGGCGAGCTTGCCTTCCGCGAGACTGCCGGTTTCCTTCTGTATGCGGAATGCCTTGGCAGGGTTCACCGTGACGAGATTCGCGATTGTCTTTGCCGGCAGATCTTCGCCATACATCGCGCGGTATGTTTCCCGATCGAACCTCATCTCCTCCAGGAGGTTGAGGGAACCGGTCGCCGTGGAATCAGTGCCAATGGAAACGTTGATTCCGGCTTCGAGCATCTTCTTGATCTTGCAGGTCACATTGAACATGAAAATGTTCGAATTGGCGCACCACGCCACGTGGGCGCCGGCTCGTTTGACTTTCTGGATGTCCTCATCGGAGAATCCGATGCAGTGTATCATCACGGTATAGTCATCCAGGCAACCAGACGCTTCAAGGAGCTCGATGCCACCCTGCGTCTCCTCGTCGAACCCCTCTTCCAGATGCGTGATGAAAGGGAAGCCGTTCTTGCGCGCACGGGCGTGCTCCACCTGAAAGCCGTCACCCCACTTCAGGTCGAATGACGAGCAGGCATGAGCGAGGGCGTAGTTACGGATCACACGCATAGGCAGCCGGGGTATGAACGGCTCGTTCCATTCGTGGGGAAAGTGATCATTGGCCGTCACCACGCCGGAGAAAAGGTTCTTGTACGCGCTGAGGAAGTACCTTTCCTCCACGCTCGTTTTGGCGCGCTCCACCTTGATGACTTCGGAATTGCGCAGTGCGTTTTCCCAATACGACCAGTTGACGTAAAACTCCCCTGGCGGGGGTCCTACTTTGGGCAGGTAGTTGCCGTTGAAATGGTCATGGATATTGATCAGAGCCGGAAACGCGGCGTATCCATCACCAAAGCGCAGATCGAATTTGCTTTTTCCCCCGAGGCGACCCAGTTTCTTCTGGTCGACCTGGACGCTGCCGCCTGCAGAGGCGGATTCCGGCGTAACCACGGTGAGACCGCTCAACGAATAGGTGGTGAGCATGCATCTTCCTTCGCAAATCCTGATCTATTGTAGAATTGGCCCATCCTCATGTCAAGGTTACCGCGGCCGTCGTTCGACGGTTCTTTCTATCCATGGATGAATGCCTCGAGCTCGCTCGAGACCCTCAGTTGTTTCAACTTCACTATGGCGCGTTCCTGGATCTGGCGAACCCGCTCCCGCGTGATGCCCAGAATTTTGCCCGTCTCCTCCAGCGTGAACGGGCCTTCACCGTCGAGCCCGAATCTCAGCTTGATGATCCTCATTTCCCTTTCATTGAGCTTGTCCAGGACCATGGCGATCGTGTCCTGGAGAGCAAGGGCGAACGCCGATTCGAAGGGTTTCTCCGAGGCGTCATCACGGATGAGGTCCGCCAAACGGGTCGGGTTCTCCCCTGCCACCGGCGTATCGAGTGAGGTCGGATCCCAGGACAGGCTGATGAGCTCTTCCACGCGTGCTTTGGACATGCGCAAATAGTCCGCTATCTCGGCATTGCTCGGCTCACGCCCCAGCTCCTGGGTGAGCTGCCGGGCGATGGAAAAGCACTTCTTGATGGTGTTCAGAAGGTGGATCGGAATCTTGATGGCTTTGCCGTTTTCCGCCAATGACTTGATGACGGCCTGCTTGATCCACCATGTTCCATAGGTGGAAAAGCGGCACCCTTTGCGGTAGTCGAATCTCTCAACGGCCTCGATAAGCCCAATATTTCCCTCATCTACGAGGTCCAGGAGCGTCACGCCGCGATGCTGGTACTTTTTTGCCACCGAGACCACAAGACGCAGATTGCCCAGAATGAGTCGATTCTTCTGCTGCGCGACCTCGTGCTCGAGCTCCGCCTTGCGACGGAGATAGGCGCGTCGCGAGACCCGACAATCCGCCGCCTTCTGCTCGAGCCCTGCAAGCTCTTCCCGGCATGCCTGAATCGCGATGCCGATTTCCTGCTCGTCCGGTCCGGTGAGCAATTGATAGCGCGCAATCTGTCGGATGTAGAGGGCAAGAAGATCCTTCTCTTCCGGTCCTTCCCCCCGAAGGGGCACATCCATGACCACGGCGCTCGTTCCCGTGCGGCTGCGTAGGTCTACGCCAGCGCGGGGGGGGCTTCCTGCCCTCTGCACTTCGAGGTGCCTTCCCATATACACCCTCTCATGATTCACTCTTCGTGGAGAAATACTTCTCCGGATCAATGACACGGCCGTTCGCATCGGTAATGCTGAAATGCAGGTTCACCCCCCCTCCTTCGGGTGTCTCTCCCAGCCTTGCGATTTCCGTCCCTGGATTCACACGGTCGCCCACATTAACCAGCAGGTCGCTTGTGCCGCTGTATGTCAGAAGTGTGCCGTCAAGCGCCCTGATGATAATGACCTTGCCCTTGCCCCAAAACGTCGCGGCCCAGCGGACCTCTCCCGCGGTTGCCGAATGTACGACATCGCCAGCGGCTCCGTAGAAAACGACGCCGGCCTGTTTACCTCTATCCGGCTCATGGCGCCCCGCCAAAGGCCAGATGGCTCCCCTGGTCTGCACGGATGAGCTCTGAGTCGATGCCGGCGCCGCCGTGACGGTAGTACCGGCTGACGGGTCCGCTGGAGCCGCCTTTGTAACGGCAATTTCGGTCGCCGACGCACCACCGGATGCCGGCACGAAAATCTTGTCTCCCACCTTTATGCGCGCGTCTTGTGGAAGCTTGTTCAAGTCCAGAAGTCTCGCAACAGGGACCGCGAAGGTCCGCGAGATGCTGAAAATGGTGTCGCCTTTCTTGACCACGTACACGGTAGGAACCTTGACAACCGTGCCCGCCTTCACCTTGCCTGCGTCGGGAATGCCATTGAAAAGACACAGCACGTCAACAGGGACCTGCGCTTTTCGAGAGATCGAAAAGAGAGTTTCCCCCTCTTTGATGGAGTACTGGATATCCGCGGCGGGCACGAGCTGCGCGCAGAGAGCAAAGAGTACAAGACACGTTAGCCGCCCCACTCTACCTACCATAGGGAAATCCTCAGTCTATGTTCGGCTTCCACCTGGATTGTCTTGACTTGACAGGCGGCGAAACGGTAGGCTTTTTCAAGAAAAACGGCGTGGAGGCCGAAAAAAGAGGAAATCGGGCCCCGATGGTGGCCCGTCGAGTCCTGAGGATTGCAGCCCTGGCCGGAGTGGTGGAATTGGCAGACACAGGGGACTTAAAATCCCCTGCCCCGTAAGGGGTGTACGGGTTCAAGTCCCGTCTCCGGCAAGTACTTATTTGATATGTCATGATTTCAAGGTTAGTTGACGATAGGCTCCCGACAGTCCGAAAGCGTTTTGGGGGGATAAAGATAGCGCGGGAACCGTAGATGGCACTCGCGCCATCGCGCGTGCAACTGTACCCTACTGGGCTGGCAAGGCAGGATAGCTCACGGAAGGATCATAGTCGCCCTCGCGAATTTCGCCATTCAGCGGCGGGATGACGAACTTCATGCCCGGCTCGATGATGTCCGGATTCCCCGCATCGGCAAGAAGACTCTTGTTCGCCTCATACAGCAGTTTCCATTTCCACGGATCGTTGTACACGAAGGGGTATGCCGCAATCCTCCAAAAACAATCACGCAGGGGGAGCTTGAGCTGAACAACATAATACTGCGGAAGCGACGGGGTTGCAGCAGGTAGCGACACGGGTGCGACAGGCGCCGCGGGCGACTTCGCGATGACCGGCGCCACATTCGCCAGCGCCGCGATCGCGGACTTCGACAGATCGATGCTCTTGGGATAATCCTTGCCGTCCAAGGCAGTTTTCGCATCCGTCACGTCTTTGACAGCCGTGGTGTAGGCATCCTTGTAGTTCACGTCGGCGTCGATGGACTTCGCATAGGTCACACGGTCTTTTGCCGCCGAGAGATACCCGTTGGCACGATAGAATAGCAACATCGTGGCCACGTAATCGTCGGACTTCGAAAGGCTGTCCCGTGCCTGGGCTGCGAAGCTTGCGGCAGCGTCATAGTCACCCTGATCCAGAGACTTCTGGGATCGTGAGAGCAGGTCCTGCGCCTTGTGATAGAACTCGTTGTCCAGCAGAGACTGCCCGGCCAGCGGCATGGCCACGGCAACAAAGAGCAGGGCGAAACCGACAAAGAAAACAATGGGTCTTTTCATGTTCCTCTCTCCTTATTGCGCGCTCACCGACGCGGAAAAGCCTTCATCCTGAAGCGCCTTTTGCGCTTCATCCGCTTTCTGCTGCGATGCGGTCTGATCCTGCTGGGCGCTTTGCAATGCCTGCACGGCTGCATCCTTCTTCTGCTGGGCTGTCGTGGTTACGGCATCGAACATGTCGCGGGCTTGGGAGAAATCCTTGCTCGCATTGTCGATGTCGTTGGCGGCCATCTCTTGGAGAGCACGCTTGTACACGTCGTCCGCCGCGGCATACGCGTCCATGACGGCCACCGCCGCCTTCAGATCATCAGCTGCTTTCTTGGAAGCATCGGTGTGTGTCTTCCCTTGCGCGAGGTATTGCGGACCGCCCTTCGACAAGACCGCGTTGTATTCGGTAATTGCGGACTGAAGCGAGGTCGTTGAGGCGGCGTTGTCCTTGCCGTACGAGTCCTGCCCCGCCTGCAAATCCTGATTTGCGGCCGAGTAGTCGTCCGGGTCATAGCTGCCCAGACCATAGCCGTCCACCTTCTGCTGGAGACCCTTCGCTTGGGCAAGCTCAGCGTCAGGCGCAGCCACTGCCGCGGGCTGTTCTGCCTGTTGCTGTGCGTGCTGCGCCTGTGGCTGCGGCGTTTGTTCTTCCGGTGTCGGCTTCGATGTCGGCGTACTCGCGCACGAGACGACCAACAGAAGCGCCGCGGCGATCCCGGCAAGCCCGATCATCTTGTTCATAAATCTGCTCCTTTCTCCGATACAGAATGTTCTCCGATTCCTATCGTCGTGATTCGCGCCACATCGATGCCCAAGGCGATCAAAGCGTGGCGGATGGCGTCTGCTTGCTTTTGCGACAAGGGAACCAACTCTTGCTCCTGCTCGAATTTTGCCTTGGCCGGATTGTCGAAGTTGACCAGATTCGCGTGCCCTTCCACCTGAATCTTGTACTTGGAATCCGTCTTGAAGATTTCCGCCGGCCTGTGCGGCAGCCCGTTCATATCCCTCCCCTGGGCTCAGGATCGGGGAGAATTGACGATTTTCCCTTTTCAAGAGATACTAAAACGCGTGTCCCGGTCTGCGTATAGCGTACGCGCCCCTCTCGGGCAAGCCAGCCCAAGGCCTGATAGGTAAGAATGCTCCGCTCGCCAAGGGTTTCGGCGAGTCGCAGGATGTTCAATTCATCAACGCGCGAGAGGACGCTGAGTATCTTCTCCGCGCAATCTTGGATATCTTTTATCATCGCCATACGCTCTTTCCCACTGTTCTTCCCCGTTGTAACAGTACACAAGTTGACATTGGGCAAGAGTCATCAGAGAAATGATCTTCACGTCGAATTTCTTCGACACCTGCGGAGGGAGGTGATTCGAGTCACTCGACCAAATGGTGCGTAATCGCGTAGCGCGCAAGCTCGACCGTTGTTGAAAGTCCGAGCTTTGTCATAATGCGAGACTTGTACGTCGCAATTGTTGGCGAGCTCAGTGCCAGCGTAGAGGCGATTTCTTTCGTCCCTTTGCCGGAAGCCAACAGGCAGAGGACCTGGTATTCTCTGTCGGAAAGTATTTCGTGCGGCGTTTTTGCGGAGGAATCCCCGAGCTCGATCGCCAGCCGTTCCGCGAGCGACGCGGTAACGTATTTCCTGCCCTGCGCGACCTGGCGTATTGCAAGGACCAGCTCTTCCGGAGCGCTCTCTTTTTGCAGATACCCTGCCGCGCCTGCTTTCAGCGCACGCGTCGCGTACTGCTCTTCGGGGTGCATGCTGAGGATCAGTACGGCGGCCTTGCTCCCCGATGCACGTAGCGTTTTCAAGACGTCAAGACCGTTCATATCCGGCAGAGTGATATCGAGAATGATGACATCCAGTCGGCTCTTCTCAAGTCGCGCCATGAGCTCGGCGCCATTTCCCGCCTCCACATCGATCTTGATGTCAGAGTGCTGCAAGAGAATCCGCTTCAGACCCTCGCGCAAAAGAGGGTGGTCGTCACAAAGCGCAATGTGAATCATGGTCGAATCACCTCGGTCGTTGCAGTTGACGTGGCTGCAACCGTCTTCGGCGAAATGGGCAGAGACGAGGGGGCCCAGACGGTTATTGAGCTTCCTTCGCCGGGAGCGCTCACCATGACGAGCCCTCCGCCGACAAGCGCAAGCCGCTCGCGCATGCTGAAAAGACCGAGCCCGCTCGTCGCACCGACCACATGGCTGGTACGATTCGGATCGAAGCCCACTCCAGCGTCGTTCACCGTGATGCGCACGCTGCCGTCGCCGGAGCGCTCAGCGATCACCTCGGCCTGCCTGACTTTTGCGTGCTTGACCACATTGAACAGCAGCTCTTGGGTCGCCTGCAGAAGCATGATTCGAATCTCGTCTTCGGGAAGGTTCAGCGTTCTCGGAACGTGCACTTCGACCCCCAGGGAGTGCTTCTCTTTCATCCATGCCGCAAGCCATTCGAGCCCCACGCATATGTCGGATTCGGAAAGCGCCGGATGACCCAGCTCGGCTGTCAGGGATCGCGACATCGCGATACAGTCTCTGAGCAGCTGAGTGAGCCGGGCAATCTCCTCTCGTGAGCCATTCGAGGTTGACTCGTTTTCAAGACTCGATAGACCGTACAGCGTGGCCACAAGGAGCTGTTGGAACTGATCATGGAGCAGCAGCGCGATCTTTTGTCGCTCGCGCTGCTCCGTGCGAACCAACTCTCCGGCAAGAATGCGCAGCTTGTCCGCCGTACCCTGAAGCGCTTGTTGCGCTTGATCACGCTCCGCGCGTGCCCGCAAAGACATGATCCCGAATGCAAGGTCGTCGACCAGCTCTTTCAACAAGCCAGCTCCCTCCGTCTCGAACCCGGATGACGTCTCTGCAAATATGACAATGGCGCCAAAGGCGGTCCCTTGAGAGTCCAAGAGCGGCAAGGCGATGCAGCTACCCAGGCCGCTGGCAACCGCGATCGCTCGCCACCGCGCCGCTTCTGGCGCTTGAAGATCATCAATCAGGCGGGGGATTGCAGCCCGAATCGTGAGCAGCGCAGGTTGTTTCACGAGATCCTCCCCGTCAGAGTTCGCTCGCACGATTTCCAGGAAAGATTCCCGCGCAGCGGCGGAAGCGACGCAGTGCAGTGTATTCTCCTTGCTGCCTTCCATGACCCCGGCCCAGACAAGGGAGTATTCTGCCTCGTCTTGAATGATCTGGCAGATCACGGCTATCAGCTCCCGTTCATTTGCAATCTGCACGAGCGCCTGGTCACATTGACTGACCATGAGCAGGGAACGGTTTGCCTTCTTCAGATCCGCGGTCCGCTGGAGCACCTTCTCCTCGAGCTCGTCATGGGCCCTTTGCAGCTCAGCTTGCGCGTTCTTCTGCTCGGAGATGTCACGATCAATCTCCAACACGCGCTCGCCACCGTCAACGCCCCTCCCGATATGCTGACGCGAAGAAACGATGACTTCTCGTCCTTCTCGAGTTCGATGGCTCAGCTCTCCGTCCCATTGCCCGCCTTCTCTCAGCTCGGACTCGAATACCCCCCATGGAACGGCATGCACCGTCCTCAATAACTCATGAATATCGCGACCGCGCGCTTCGGCTTCCGTGTAGCCGTACAGTTCTTCAGCTCCGCGATTCCAGCTTTCGATCCCGCCATCCATGCGCCATACGATGATCGCATCGAAGGAAAGTTTCAGGAGCTCCGCCTGATGTCGCAGCGACTCCTGGCTCGCTCGGAGCGCCTGCTCCTTGTCGTACGCCGCCGCTTTCGTCCTGCTTTGGCGATAGAGTTCCGCTACAACGCTCAGAAACGCGCACACGGCCGCGAAGAGAATCAGACCGACGGCGCTGAACCCCCTGCCGGCTCTGAATATCCCGACGAGTGGCAAGAACCTCTGGAACAACAGTAGCGCGGTCGCCAAGATCACCGACAGCAATGCCGGCCAAATCCCCGCGAGAAGCGCAACCACCATTACCGTGGGATAGAACACCAGATATTCAGGAAAATCCGGGCCCGCTGCCGTGGTGAGTGCTTCTCGCGCGAGAAAAGCCAATGCGATTGCAATCACACCGGCGAGATAACGAAAAGGTGGGCGTCGGAAGAAATCTCTGAGCGGTTCAATCATCGATCCGCACCTCGGCTCTATCGTGTCATGAGAACCGATCTTTAGGCAACGGGAGAGGCGAGACATGTCACACACCGTCCTGAAAAAAGGCTGTTGGCAGTGGCAACGACACCGTCAACAGCCGTACGAAAGGAGGAAGGAGTCCTATTCCTTTTCCAGGAAGAGCGCCACGCGTCGGTTCTGCCAGCGGTCCTTGTAGTCGCTGTCAGGAACCAGTTGATCAGCCGCCCCGACGCCCTCCGTGGCAAAGCGGGCAGCGTCGAGCCCGCGCTCGACCAATGCCGCCTCCACGGCGGCAGCACGTGCCTTCGAGAGAGGGATGAGGATCGCCTTCTGCTCCTCACGACCCTCCGCGGGTTTGTTCCAGTTTATCATGACCGCGTGTCCGACGATCTTGATTTTGTATCCGGCAAACTTCTTCAGCTTGGCGGCAAGCGCGTCCAGACGGGCCATGTTCTGCTGGGCGAGGTCGGGAGCCACATCGCGGTAATCCGCCGTGAATGCCTTGAAAAAGATTCGGGAGGCGAGGATTCGGTATCCCGTCGATATCTTTTCGACGAGGATGTCCACGGGGACCACGGACTTCACCGTTCCCACGTTGCCGAATTGGTCGCGTATCCTGACCACAACAGGGTAGTCTTCAGCCGATTGAACCAGCTCGCCGCCGGCGTCCTTTCCATCCCAGACCACGGTGCTATTCGGCCATTTACCCGTAAAAGTCCTGAAGATGTTTCCCCCTGGATCATAGATATCCATGTTCCAACTGTCGATTGCCGCCAAAGGCGAGCGCGCGGCTACCGTCAGGGTGAGAGTGTCCGCCCCTTCAATCGGAGAGAACAGCGGCGAAGACAGGCCAATCGAACCGGTTGGCGGAGTCGTGTCGAGAACGAATGGCGTGCTGTGCGCGGAAGCAGGCGACAGTATGGTCCCGAAGGCAACGCTCAAGGTTGCCGTGTAACTGCCGTCCGGCGCCATGCTCCCATTTTCCGCTTTTCCATCCCAACCGAGGCTCGCGGGAAGAGTGTTCCCGTCTCCACTATACGTGCGAATGACATTCGTCGAGGCGCTGCCGATCTCGACTTTCCACGCGCTCACGGCGGCCGGCTGCCCATAGTTGAGCGAAAATGCGATTGTGTCGGCAACCTGATCCGCGTTCGGCGAGAAGCCGGGCGTTTGAGCAGTGATTGCGATTCCGCCTTGCACAGTGGGTAGCTCGCCCATGGCCAAAGCCCCACGCGACTG
>Ga0265342_10000203_pt1 | contig 66540 bp, 63 predicted proteins | sample 4CB327metaG_FD_203125 | JGI IMG/M metagenome (GOLD analysis project Ga0265342, IMG submission 203125) | Rhizosphere microbial communities from Carex aquatilis grown in University of Washington, Seatle, WA, United States - 4-CB3-27 metaG | ecosystem: Host-associated > Plants > Roots >...
GCCGACGCGGTCTACCGCACCGCGCAGACGGCCTTCGACAAGGCGCGCGCCGGCAACGGCCCGTCGCTCATCGAGTGCCTGACCTACCGCCATTCCGGCCACTCGCGCGCCGACCCCGCCAAGTATCGCCCCGAGGGCGAGCTCGAGCGCTGGAAGGAGCGCGACCCGATCAAGATCTACAAGGAGCGGCTGAAGCAGTTCGGCGTCAGCGAGCAGACGATCGCCAACATCGACGCCGAAGTGCGCAAGGTCGTCGACGACGCGACCGAGGCCTGCAAGGCCGCGCCGCTGCCGCCGGTCGATATCATGACCACCGACGTCTATGCCGATGGCGGCTGGGCCTGGAGAAACTGAAGATGGCCGAAATCACCTATCGTGACGCGGTCATCCGCGGCATCGCCCAGGAAATGTCGCGCGACCAGGACGTCGTCTTCCTCGGCGAAGACGTCGCCAAGGCCGGCGGCGTGTTCAAGGCGACCGTGGGTCTCTACGAACAGTTCGGCCCGTTGCGCGTGCGCGATACGCCGATCTCCGAGCAGGCGATCCTCGGCGCCGCCATGGGCGCGGCGATGACGGGTTTGAAGCCGATCGCCGAGATCATGTTCTCGGACTTCTTCGCGGTGTGCTTCGATTACATCGCCAACGAGTTCCCGAAGAGCCGCTACATGTCGAACGGGCAGACCAAGTGCCCGCTCGTCGTGCGCACCGGCAACGGCGCCGGCTCGCGCTTCGGCGCGCAGCACTCTCAGTCGGTCGAGAACTGGTGCATGATGATCCCCGGCCTGAAGGTCGTGGCGCCGTCGAACCCGACCGACGTCATCGGCCTGCTCGCGGCCGCCGTGCGCGATCCCGATCCGGTGATCTTCTTCGAGCACAAGTCGCTTTACGCCACCAAGGGCGAGGTGCGCGACGGCGAGATCGTCGACACGCTCGGCACGGCGAAGATCGTGCGGCCGGGCAAGGACGCGACCATCCTGGCGCTGGCGCTGATGGTGCCGCGCGCGCTGGCCGCGGCCGAGACGCTTCACCGCGAGCACGGCATCGACGCCGAAGTCGTCGACGTGCGCTCGCTCGTGCCGCTCGACACGCAGACCATCCTGTCGTCGGTCGCGCGCACGCACCGCCTGTTCACGGTCGAGGAGAATCCGCGGCTGTGCGGCTGGGGCGCCGAGATCGTCTCGATCGTCGCCGACGAGGCTTTCTACGATCTCGACGGCCCGCCGGTGCGCATCACGACGCCGCACATTCCGCTGCCGGCCGCCGACAACCTGGAAGACATCGTGCTGCCGACCGTGCCGCGCATCGTCGAGACGGTGAAGCGTTCGCTGGGTGGCTAATCGCTGTCGTCGCCGGGCTTGTCCCGGCGACCCCGACAGGGCGGGCACGGTGCCTCTCTGATCGGGATGGCCGGGACAAGCCCGGCCATGACAAGTGCAAATGCTTGGAGTTACACCATGTACGAAAACCTCCTCGCCAACGTCCCGACCGATCTCTGGATCGGCGGCAAGTGGCGGAAAGCCTCCGACGGCGGCCGCTTCGACGTCACCGATCCGGCGACCGAGAAGACCATCGCCTCGGTGGCGAGCGCGACCGTCGACGACGCCATCGCCGCGGTCGACGCGGCGCAGGGCGCCTTCGCCGACTGGGCCGGGCGCAAGCCGCGCGAACGCGCCGAGATTTTGCGTAAGGCCTACGAGCTGATCATGCGCGATGCCGAGCGCTTCGCAAAGCTGATCACGCTGGAGAACGGCAAGGCGCTGTCCGACTCGCGCGGTGAGGTCGCTTACTCCGCCGAGTTCTTCCGCTGGTACGCCGAAGAGGCCGTGCGCAACATCGGCCAGATTTCGACGGCGCCGGCCTCGGGCGCGCGCATCGTCGCGCAGCACAAGCCCGCGGGCGTCGCCGTGCTGGTGACGCCGTGGAATTTCCCGGCGGCGATGGCGACGCGCAAGATTGGGCCGGCGCTCGCCGCCGGCTGCCCGGTCGTGCTCAAGCCCGCCTCCGACACGCCGCTGACCATGCTGGCGCTGATGCCGGCGCTGGAAGAAGCGGGTGTGCCCGCCGGCGTCGTCAACGTCATCCCGTCGCGCGCGTCCGGCAAGGTCGTCGCGGCCATGCTGCACGATCCGCGCGTGCGCGTCGTCTCCTTCACCGGCTCGACCGAGGTCGGCCGCAAGCTGCTGCACGAAGCCGCCGACCAGATCTTGAAGCCGGCGATGGAATTGGGCGGCAACGCGCCGTTCCTCGTGTTCGAGGACGCCGACATCGACGCCGCGATCGACGGCGCGATGATCGCGAAAATGAGGAACATGGGCGAGGCGTGCACCGCGGCAAACCGCTTCTACGTGCACGAGAGCGTGCACGACGAGTTTGCCAAGAAGCTCACCGCCAAGATGTCCGGCCTGAAGATGGGCAACGGCCTCGACGAGGGCGTCGCGCTCGGACCGTTGGTCAACAAGGAAGGCCGCGACAAGGTCATCGAGCTCGTCGACGACGCGGTGTCGAAGGGCGCCAAGGTGCTGACCGGCGGCAAGACGCCGACCGGCCCTGGCTTCTTCTACCCGGCGACCGTGATCACCAACGTACCGGACTCGGCCAAGATGCTGAACGAGGAAATCTTCGGGCCGGTCGCGTCGATCCAGACCTTCAAGACCGAGGCCGAGGCGATCAAGCGCGCCAACGACACCGAATACGGTCTCGTCGCGTACCTGTTCACCAAGGACCTGTCGCGCGGCATGCGCGTCTCGGAGAAGCTCGACTTCGGCATGATCGGCTTGAACCGCGGGCTCGTCTCCGATCCGGCGGCGCCGTTCGGCGGCACCAAGCAGTCCGGCCTCGGCCGCGAAGGCGCGTCGGAGGGCATGAAGGAGTTTCTCGAGACGCAGTATGTCTCGGTGACGTGGTAACTGCGGCAAGGAAGCGGGGATAAGCGCGTGGACGTTCTGATGCCGCAACTCGGCGAGACGGTGGCCGAGGGCAAGATCGTGAAGTGGTTCAAGTCGGCCGGCGACGCCGTGAAGCCGGGCGACAACCTGTTCGAGATCGAGACCGACAAGACCTCGATGGAAGTGCCGGCGACATTCGGCGGCACGTTGTCGGCGATCAATTTCCAGGTCGGCGAAGTCGCCAAGGTCGGCGCCGTGGTGGCGGTGATCGCGGGCGAGGGTGGGGCGGCTGCGCAATCGAAAACGCCTGAGGCGCCGAAGGCCGCTGCTCCTGCACCGAGCACGCCACAAACTCCGTTCGTTCCCGCGCAAGCGGGAACCCAGAGTCCAAATGCACAGACTCAGAGAAGTCTGGGTCCCCGCATACGCGGGGAGGAACGGACGCAAGCGTCGTTCGCCTACCCCAACATGGATCCGTTCCGCGAAGTGCGGACACCGGACAAGAACTTCGGACCGGCCCGCATCGGCGGCGTCACCGTGACGCCGCTCGCGCGTCGGCTCGCGGGCGAGCGCGGCATCGATCTGGCCAACATCAAGGGCTCGGGGCCGCGCGGCCGTATCGTTGCCGCCGACATCGAGACGGCGCAGCCCGCACGTGGCGCGATCGCCGCCGGGCCGACGGCTGCGCAGGTCAAGGCGCTGTTCGAGGGCGTCGCCTACGAGGAAGTGCCGCTCGACGGCATGCGCGCGACCATCGCCAGACGGCTGGTCGAGGCCAAACAGACGATTCCGCACTTCTATCTCGTCGGCGACATCGAGATCGGCCGCCTCATGGCGATGCGCGAGGAGGCGAACGCCGCCGCGCCGAAGGGCGCCGACGGCGAGCCGCTGTACAAGCTCTCGCTCAACGACTTCATCATCAAGGCCTGGGCGGCGGCGCTGATGCGCGTGGCGGCGGCGAACGCCGTATGGGCCGAGGATGGAACCTTGCGCTTCGCGCATGCCGACATTGGCGTCGCAGTCGCGCTCGACGGCGGGCTGATCACGCCGGTCGTCCGCAACGCCGATGCGAAATCGCTCACCGCGCTCTCCGCCGAGATGCGCGACCTCGCGAGCCGCGCGCGCGACAAGAAACTGAAGCCGAACGAGTACCAGGGCGGCGCCTCCGCCATCTCCAATCTCGGCATGTACGGCGTGCGCGAGTTCGCCGCCATCATCAATCCGCCGCACGCGACCATCCTCGCCATCGGCGCATCGCGCCGTGCCCCGGTCGAAACCGCGGACGGCGGCGTCAAGTTCGTCAGCCAGATGTCGGTGACGCTGTCCTGCGATCACCGCGTCGTCGACGGCGCGCTCGGCGCCGAGCTCTTGGCGGCGTTCAAGGCGCTGATCGAGAATCCCGTGACCTTCCTCGTCTGATTGGAGTTGAAAGCGATGGCCGACAAGCCCGACGTTCTCCTGGTTGGCGCCAGGAAGCCCGTGATGATGCAGGGCTTCGACGGCAAGGTGACCTTGCACCACTGGCTCGAGCAGAAGGACAAGGACGCTTTCCTCAAGGCGCATGGCGGCAAGATCCGCGCCATCGCCATCGCCTACACCGCGAACAAGGTCGACGGCGCCTTCATGAGCCAGTTCCCGAAGCTCGAGCAGATTTCGAGCTTCGGCGTCGGCTACGACCACATCGATGCGAAATGGGCGGGCGAGCACGGCATCATCGTCACCAACACGCCCGACGTGCTCAACGAGGAGGTGGCCGATACCGCGCTCGGCCTGCTCTTGTGCACCGTACGCGAATTTCCGCAGGCCGACCGTTATCTGCGCGCGGGAAAATGGCCGTCGGCGCATTACCCGCTGACCAAGGCGACCTTGCGCAACCGCACCGTCGGCATGGTCGGCATGGGCCGCATCGGCAAGGCCATCGCCAAGCGGCTCGAGGCCTTCGGCGTGCCGGTCGTCTATCACTCGCGCAATCCGCAAGCCGGCGTCGCCTACAAGCACTATCCGAAGCTCCTCGACATGGCGCGCGAGGTCGACACGCTGATGATCATCGTGCCGGGCGGCGCCTCGACGCAGAACATGATCAACGCCGAGGTCTTGAAGGCGCTGGGCTCGAACGGCATCGTCATCAACATGGCGCGCGGCTCCGTGATCGACGAGCCGGCGCTGATCGAGGCCTTGAAGAATCGCACCATCTATTCCGCCGGCCTCGACGTTTTCGCCAAGGAGCCGCAGGTGCCGAAGGAGCTGATGGAGATGGAGCACGTCGTGTTGTTCCCGCATCTCGGCTCGGCGAGCGAGGCGACGCGCGCGGCGATGGACCAGCTCGTGGTCGACAACATCCTCGCCTGGGGCTCCGGCAAGCCGCCGCTGACGCCGGTTTCCGAGACGCCCTATCCGCCGAAGAAGTAAGCGCGCGCGCTATCGGTCGGGGTGCTATGATACACTCATGATCCGCGCTGCCGCTCTCGCCGTCACGTTCGCGCTCGCCGCGCCGGCTCTCGCGCAGGCGCCGCCACCGGCGCAAGCGCCCGCGGGCACGCCCGCACCGGTCATGGGCGACTCCGCCAAAGGCCTGATCGGCTCCTGGGAATTTTCCAACGCCGACCGCGACAAGCGCTGCACCGCGACCTTCACCGCGACGCGCACCAAGGTCGGCTTCGAGGTCACGTTCAACGATGGCTGCAACGCGCTCTTCCCGCTGGTCGACGGCATCGCCGGCTGGACCTTCCCCGACAACGACCTGTTGCGCCTTGTCGATGCCGACGGCCGCGCGCTGATCGAGTTCAGCGAGGTCGAGGACGGCGTCTACGAGGCGCCGACGCCGGGCCTCGGCGTGCTGTTCCTGCAGAACGCGGCCTCGGCCGCCGGCACGCCGGCCAAGCTCCCGGACCAGCTCGCAGGCGGCTGGGCCATCCGCCGCGGCGACAAGGCGGTGTGCTCGGTCAATCTGTCGATGGAGCCCGCCAAGGAAGGGCTCGCCATGACGCTCAAGCCGGGCTGCGATCCGGCGATCGCGCGGCTCGCCTTCACGCAATGGCGGCTCGACCGCGGCGTGCTGATCTTCAGCGCCGCGAGGGGCACGCCGTGGCGCTTCGAGGAGATCGAGAACGATAGTTGGCGCCGCCTGCCGGAGAGCGCCGACCAGATCACCCTGGTGCGCGAGTAGCGCCTACTTGATCTGAACGCCGCTCGCCTTGATCGGGGCTTGCCACTTCGCGATCTCGCTCTTGACGAAGCCGGCGAGGTAGGCCGGCGTGGCGCGATCGTCACTGACGATCTGTGCGCCGAGACTTCCCAGACGGTCGCGCACCGTTGGCGTGTGCATTGCCTGCACCACGGCGGCGTTGAGCTTCTTCACGACCGCCTCCGGCGCGCCCTTCGGCAGGAACAGCGCGTTCCAGGTATAGGCCAGCGCATCGAGGCCCTGCTCGCGTGCGGTCGGCAGGTTCGGCTCCGCCGGTGAGCGCGTCTCACTCAGGATCGCCAGCCCTTTCACCTGTCCCGCGTCGATATGCGATTTCACCGTGCTCATGATCTCGCATTCGAAGTCGAGGCGTCCCGCCATCACGTCCTGCATTGCAAGCCCGCCGCCCTTGTACGGCACGTGTGTGATGTTCGTGCCCATCGCCGTGTTGACCACGACGCAACCGAGATGCGAGGCCGATCCCGCGCCGCCGGAGCCGAACTGCATCTTCGCTTGGTTTGCCCTGGCGTAGGCGACGAAGTCCTTGAGGTCCTTGGCCGGGATGTCCTTGCGCGCGATCAGCACGATCGGCACTTCGGCGATCAGCGCGACCGGCGTGAAGTCCGTCGCGGCGTTGTAGGCGGGACGGGCGTAGAGCCACTGGTTCTGCGCATGCGTGCCGACAGTGCCGATGAGGACGGTGTAGCCGTCCGGCTTGGCATCGGCGGCGCGCTTGGCGCCGGTCATGCCGCCGGCGCCGCCGACATTCTCGACGACCACGGTCTGGCCGAGCACCTCGCCCATGCGCTGGGCGATCAGGCGGCCGAGCAGGTCGGTCGGTCCGCCGGCCGCGAAGGGAATGATCATCGTGATCGGCCGCGCCGGGAAATCCTCGGCGAGCGCGGGTGCGGTCAACGCAAGCAGCGCGAGCGCGGCGGCAGCGACGGTCTGCTTCATGCGCGTTCTCCCTCGAGGCCGGCGGCGTTCATGGCCGCTCGTCATTGCCGCAATGATCGCCCCGCCCGGTGCAATCCGGCAATCGATATTCGGTATGGCGCGGATTGACGATGTGAATGGCGGCGATCAGATGAGCTTGAGCCCCTTCAGGCTGGCGTGGCCTTCCTTGCCGACGATGATGTGGTCGTGCACGGCGATGCCGAGCGGCTTTGCCACGTCGATGATTGCCTGCGTCATCTGGATGTCGGCGCGCGACGGCGTCGGGTCGCCGGACGGATGATTGTGCACGAGGATCAGCGCGGTCGCCGACAGTTCGAGCGCGCGCTTGACCACTTCGCGCGGATAGACCGGCGTGTGGTCGACGGTGCCGCGCTGCTGCACCTCGTCGGCGATGAGCTGGTTGCGCTTGTCGAGGAACAGCAGGCGAAACTCCTCCTTGTCGGAGAAGGCCATCGCCGTGCGGCAATAATCGAGCACGTTTCCCCATGACGACAGCACCGGCCGCTTGCGCAGTTCGCCTTTGGCGAGCCGCTGCGCGGCCGCGTGCACGATCTTGAGTTCGTTGACGGCCGCTTCGCCGAGCCCCTTCATGGCCACAAGCCGCGCGCGCGGCGCGCCGACGACCTCGGCGAACGAGCCGAACGTGGCGATCAGTTCCTTGGCGAGCGGTTTCACGTCCCGCTGCGGGATGGCGCGGAACAGCACGAGCTCGAGCAACTCGTAGTCGCTGAGCGCGTCCGGCCCCGCGTCACGGAAACGCGCGCGCAGCCGCTCGCGGTGGCCGTGATAATGCGGCGCCGATTCGAAGAGCCCGTCGCTGTCCTGGTTCGCCGCCATGCAACCGCCCGCAACCCTGAGGTGCAGTCTAGAGCAGGCCGGGCGCGAGGGGGAGGGCCGAGAAGAGGGGATCAGGCCTTGCGGTACGGCGGCTTGTCGAGGCCGGCGGGAGAGAAGGTGAAAACCTCGACGCCGGTCGGCGTCACCGCAACGGTGTGCTCGAACTGCGCCGACAGCGAGCGGTCGCGGGTGACGGCGGTCCAGCCGTCGGAGAGCACCTTCACGTGCGGGCGGCCGAGATTGATCATCGGCTCGACCGTGAAGAACATGCCGGGCTTGAGCACGATGCCCTCGCCGGGGCGGCCGACGTGGACGATGTTCGGCTCGTCATGGAACAGGCGGCCGAGGCCGTGGCCGCAGAAGTCGCGTACCACGCTCATATGCTGCGCCTCGACGAAGGCCTGGATGGCGTGGCCGATGTCGCCGGTGGTCGCGCCCGGCTTGATGACGGCGATGCCGCGCATCATCGCCTCGTGCGTCACCTCGATCAGCCGCTCGGCCCGGCGCGGGACCTCGCCGACCGGGTACATGCGGCTCGAGTCGCCGTGCCAGCCGTCGAGGATGAGCGTCACGTCGATGTTGACGATGTCGCCTTCCTTCATCGGCTTGTCGTTCGGGATGCCGTGGCAGACGACATGATTGAGCGATGTGCAGGTCGACTTGCGGTAGCCGCGATACATCAGCGTCGCCGGCAAGGCGCCGTGGTCCATGGCGAAGTCGTAGACGAGATCGTCGATCTTCGCGGTCGGCACGCCCGGCGCGACGTGCTCGGTCAGCATGTCGAGGCAGCGCGCGGTCAATTGCCCGGCCTTGCGCATGCCTTCGAAGGCGGCGGGACCGTGGATCTTGATCTGGCCGGTTTTACGGAGTGGCGCCAGGGTGGCGTCGACGTAGGTCATGGCGGCAATCTAGGGATTGGGGCCGGGGGCGGCAAGTTTGGTTGCTTTTACCTCTCGCTTGCGGGGAGAGGTCGACGTCCGAGCGGCCGCGAAGACGTCGGGTGAGGGGGCGGTTCCCAACTCAGAGCGATACTGACGCGCCCCCTCACCCGGCTCGCATTTCGCTCGTCGCTCAATGCTCGCCACCCTCTCCCCGCAAGCGGGGGAGAGGGAAGATCACGCGATTTTGCCGCCCAGTTCGTCCTCGATATGGGCGCGGATGATCTCGTCGAAGCTCGATTCGACCTTGAACCCGAGGGCCACGGAGCGCTTCGCGTCGAAGCGCCGCGGCCAGCCGGCGACGATGCGCTCGATCAGCGGGTCGGGCTCGCGCCGGATGCGCGCCGCGACCTTCTCTCCGGCGACTCGCTTCAGGGCGGCGATCTGCTCGCCGACGGTGACGGCGACGCCGGGCATGGTCAGGTTGATACGGTCGCCGAGCTTGTCGCGCTTCAGTCCTGCCGCGTGGATGAGGAACCCGACCGCGGAGCGCGGACTGGCGTGCCAGTGCATCACGCTTTCCGACACCGGCAGGATGGCTTCCTGACCCGCGAGCGGCTCGCGGATGATGCCGGAGAAGAAGCCGGACGCAGCCTTGTTCGGCTTGCCCGGGCGCACCGCAATGGTCGGCAGGCGGATGCCGACGCCATCGAGGAAGCCGCGGCGATTATAGTCGGCGAGCAGCAATTCGCTCATCGCCTTCTGCGTGCCGTAGGAGGTGAGCGGCGTCAGGTGGAATTCGTCCGGAATGGCGTCCGGGAACGGCGCGCCGAACACGGCGATCGACGAGGTGAAGACGAATTTCGGCTTGTAGCCGCCGCCGGCGAGCCGCACTGCCTCGAGCAGCGCGCGCGTGCCGTCGAGATTGACGCGGTAGCCCTTCTCGAAGTCGATCTCGGCCTCGCCGGAGACGACGCCGGCCAGGTGGAAGATCAGATCCGGGCGCTCGGATACCGCCTTCTCGGCGACACCGGGGTCGGCGAGGTCGGCAGCGCGCGCCTTCACGTGGTCGGAAAATCCCGCGGGCCGCGTCGGCGCGACCACGTCGATCAGGGTCAGCTTCTCGATCGGCTGGCCGCCGATCGCCCGATCCATGATCAGCCGCTCGGTCAACTTGCGGCCGATCATGCCCGCCGCGCCCGTGATCAATATGTGCATTTCAAGTCCTCTCGCTGTCCTTCGCCGGCTGGTAACGGTCGATGCGGCGCAGTGTCGGGAATAATAGCATCCAAATCGCGGCGATCACCAACGAGCCGACGCCGCCGATCAACACCGCGGGGACAGCCCCCAACCAGGCGGCGACCGTGCCGGATTCGAAGTCGCCGAGCGTGTTCGAGGAGCCGACGAACAGATAGTTGACCGCGCTGACACGTCCGCGTTTGTCCTCCGGTGTCTCGATCTGCACCAGCGTGAAGCGGATCACGACGCTGACCGAGTCGGAGGCGCCGAGCACCGCCAGTGCGACGAGCGACAGCGGCATCCAGGTCGAGAGTCCGAACACGACGGTGGCGACGCCGAAGATCGCGACCGAGGCGAACATCGCCGGGCCGATGCGGCGCTCGATCGGATAGTGCGACAGCAGGACCGTGGTGACGAGCGCGCCGACAGCCGGCGCCGAGCGCAGAAGACCGAGCCCGATCGGTCCGGAATCCAGGATGTCCTTGGCGTAGATCGGCAGCAGGGCGGTGGCGCCGCCGAGCAGCACGACGAACAGATCGAGCGAGATGACGCCGAGCAGGCGCGGGCGCTGGCGGATGAAGTCGAAGCCGGTCAGCGCGGAGCGCAAGGTCGGCGGCTCGCGCCGCTCCGGCTGTCCGCGCGGACGCACGAACGAGACGAAGATCACACCCGCTGTGAAGAAGACGGTGCAGAGCACGCTGACGATGACGGGGTTGAACGCGTAGATCAGGCCGCCCAGGGCCGGGCCGCTGATCACCGCCACCTGGTTCGCCGAGGCCCAGGCGGCGACCGCACGCGACAGGAGCTTCGGCGGCACCAGCGACGGAACGAGAGAATGCCCGGTCGGCAATTCGAAGGCGCGGGCGCAGCCGATCATGAACACCGCGGCGAACAGGAGGTCGCGCGTCAGCACGCCGGCGACCATCGCGACGGTGATCATCAGACCGGCGAGGGCGTAGACGCTCTGCGCGGTGCGCACGATCATGCGGCGGTCGTAGCGGTCCGCGGCGTGGCCGATCAGCAGGGTCAGCACCACGGCCGGGACGAACTGGATCAGGCCGACCAGGCCGAGGTCGAAGGCGCTGCCGGTCAGCGCATAGACCTGCCAGCCGATCAGCAGCGCGAGCATCTGCGAGCCGATGGTCGCGGCCAGCCGCGACAGCCAGAACAGCACGAACGGCCGCTGCTCGATCAGGCGGAGCGAGGGGGCTGCGGCCGTGTTCATGAAGGCGTGCGCGCCGCCGGACGCGATGCCCGTGCGGAACCCAATTGGCGGGACGACGACTGTATCCGGATTCCGCGGCGGTGCCTATCGCCGCACCGCATGGCCGGCGCTCACGACCGGCGCTTCTTCACGTCGTCGGCAAAGAACGCGTTCAGTTCGGCGTTGGACATGATGCCGGCGAAGCTGTCGAACTTGCCCTGCTCGGCGATCTCGCGCGCCGACTTGATGAAGGCGTGCATGGCGACGCGCGCCATGGTGCCGCCGACGCTGATGCGCCGCACACCCATCGCCGCGAGGTCGGCGACGGTGAAGCCGAAAGGACCGCTGTTGAGGAAATTGACCGGCTTCGGCGCCACCGCCTTGCAGACGGCCACGATCTGCTCGCGCGTCTTGATCCCAGGAGCGTAGAGGCAGTCGGCGCCTTCGTCGGCGAAGGCCTTCAGCCGCCGGATCGCCTCATCGAGATCGGGGCGGTTATGGATGAAGCCCTCGGTGCGGGCGCAGAACACGACGCCGGTGCCGGTCTTGTCGATCGCCTCGCGCGCAGCGCGCACGCGCTTCACCGCGAGATCGAAGTCGTAGAGCGGGTCGGCCTCGTTGCCGTTGAAATCCTCGATCGACAGGCCGGCGACGCCGGTGTCGACGCAGAGCTTGACGTTCTGTGCGACTTCCGCGGGATCGTCGGCATAGCCGCCTTCGAAATCGGCATTGACCGGCACGTCTGTCGCCTCGGCGAGCTCGCGGTAGTGCGCGAGCGCCATGTCGCGCGTCTCGGCGCCGTCGGCGAGACCGATCGAATGCGCGTGGCCGGACGACGTGGTCGCCAGGGCCTTGAATCCGAGGCCCTGCAGATAGCGCGCGCTGCCGATATTCCAGGGGTTGGGAATGACGAAGCAGCCGCTCTTGTGCAGCTCGTGGAAGGTCTTGCGCTTGTCGGCGGCGGACGGGCGGGACATCGGTTTTCTCCGGCGGGAGGCGCGCGAAAGGTGCCATGCCCGGGTCCACAAGGACAACGCGTTTCAGTGATGCATTCATCACGGCACTTCATATGGCCGGATTTTGCAGGAAACGGGAACGCCCGCCGGGCGTTGCTACGGCCGGGGCCGAACCATTCGTGGCGCCCACAGCGGGAATTGGATCGGATCACATGGGAAGCCAGCTCCTTGCCGGCGCGGCGGTCAGCCTCGTCAATTTCGCCATCCACGCCATCGTCACCGCGCTGGTGGTGGTCGCCACGCGCCACACCGCGCATGCGACCAGCGAAAGCGGCATGTTCGTGCGGCTGGCCGCGCTGCTCACCATCACCATGGTGGCGCTGATGACCGCCCACGTCTTCGAGATTTCGGTGTGGGCCGGATATTACGACCTGACGGACCTGAAGCTCAACAAGACCGGCTATTTTGAATTCGCTTTCGAGAATTACACCGCGCTCGGCTATGGCGACGCGCTGCCGGTCGACGGCAGCCGGCTGATCGGTCCGATCACCTCCCTCAACGGTGTGCTGCTGATCGGATGGTCGGTCGCGGTCATCTTCGAGGTCATGCGCATGGCCGAACTCAGCTTCGGCATCCGCCGGAAACCGCGCGGCTGACACTGGCCGTTCGCATCGCTTTGCGCCACACTCGCCGCCCCTTGAACGGAGGCGAATGATGGACTGTGTCGATCTCGATGCGCTGGAGCATCAGGCGCGGGCGAAGATGTCGCCGGCGTCCTATGCCTTCTGCGCCTGCGGCGCCGATGACGAGATCAGCCTCGCCGAGAACATCGCCGCCTGGCGCGCCTTCAGGCTACGGCCGCGTGTCCTCCGCGATGTAACGTCCATCGATACGAGCGTTTCGATCCTCGGAAAGACGATGCCGACGCCGATCATGGTGGCGCCGACCGGACGGCATAAGCTCTTCCACCCCGAGGGCGAGCGCGCCACGGCGCGCGGCGCGGCGGCGGCGAACGTGCCCTATGTGATGGCGAGCAATTCCAACATCCTGATCGAGGACGTCGCGGCTGAGCGCAAGACGGCGCCGCAGTGGTTCCAGCTCTATTACTGGCCGGAGCGTGCGGAGGTCGAGGCGCTGATCGACCGCCTCGTCGCGGCCGGCTTCACCGCGCTGGTGCTCACCGTGGACGCGCCGGTCCCCGGCTGGTCACCCGTGGCCGCGCGCGAACAGCACGAGCCATCCCCGGACATCCGTAACATCAATATGCCCGGCCAGCCCATGGCGCGCACGGCGTATCACCCGGACTTCGTCGGCAAGGTGCTTTATCCGGCAACCTGGCGCGAGTTGGAATGGCTGGTGAAGCGCTCGCCGCTGCCGGTGCTGGTCAAAGGCGTGCTGCGCGCCGACGACGCGGTGGCCTGCGCCGAGCACGGCGCGAAAGCCGTCATCGTCTCCAACCATGGCGGGCGCCATCTCGACACGACGGTGACCACAGCGGCCGCGGTCGGCGAGATCGCCGCCGCGCTCGGCAACACGGCCGAGACCTATGTCGACGGCGGCATCCGCCGCGGCACCGACATCCTCAAGGCGCTGGCGCTCGGGGCCCGGGCCGTGCTCATCGGCCGCCCGGCGATCTGGGGTCTGACCGTCTCCGGCGCCGACGGCGTGCGCGACGTGCTCGAGCACTTCCGCACGGAATTGGTGCGCGCCATGCAGTTGACCGGAACCGCGCGGCTCTCCGAGGCGACGCCCGACCTGCTGGCGTCCCCTTGATCCGGTTTGATTTTTTCCGCCCGATCGGGTGAACTCCCGCGCCGAAGAGAACAAGCGGGCCGGCCGGCCCGCCGGGAGGATGCCCATGCTCAAGACCGTCGCCGCCTTCGACCGTATCGGCGAGGAGAACGCCTTTGCCGTGCTTGCCCGCGCCAATGCGCTGGCCGCGCAGGGGCGCGACATCATCAGCCTCGGCATCGGCCAGCCGGACTTCCGAACACCCGATTTCATCGTCGAGGCGGCGGTGAAGGCGCTGCGCGACGGCCATCACGGCTATACGGCCGCGAACGGCATCCCGGCCTTGCGCGAGGCGGTCGCCGCCGATCTGCACAAACGCTTCAAGGTCGAGGTCTCGCCCGACAGCGTCATGATCATGCCCGGCGGCAAGCCGACCATGTTCATGTCGATCCTGATGTTCGGCGAGCCGGGCGTCGAGATCATGTATCCGGATCCGGGCTTCCCGATCTATCGCTCGATGATCGAGTTCACCGGCGCGACGCCCGTGCCGGTGCCGATCCGCGAGGAGAACGGTTTCGCCTTCTCCGCGGAAGAGACGCTGAAGCTGATCACGCCGAAGACACGGCTCATCATCGTCAATTCGCCGGCCAACCCGACCGGTGGCGTCACGCCCAAGAGCGAAGTCGACAAGCTCGTCGCCGGTCTCGAGAAGTGGTCGGACGTCGCGATCATGTCGGACGAGATCTACGACCACATGGTCTATGACGGCGAGACGCATGTCTGCCTGCTGTCGTATCCCTCGATTCGCGACCGGCTGATCCTGCTGAACGGTTGGTCGAAGACCTACGCCATGACCGGCTGGCGGCTCGGCTACGCGATCTTTCCGGGCAAGCTCTACGACTATGCGCGCAAGCTCGCGGTCAATCTGCACTCGTGCGTCAACGCCTCGGCGCAGTATGCGGGCTTGGCCGCGCTCACCGGCCCGCAGGACGAGGCCGAGAAGATGATCGCCGAGTTCGACCGGCGCCGTAAGGTCGTGGTCGAGGGCCTGAACAAGTTGCCGGGCGTGTCGTGCGTGACGCCGAAGGGCGCGTTCTACGCGTTCCCCAACATCAAGGGGACCGGCTGGAAGGCGAAGGAACTCGCCAACACGCTGCTCAACGACACCGGCGTCGTTACCATCGGCGGTCCGGATTTCGGCATTCTCGGCGAGGGCTATCTGCGCTTGTCCTACGCCAACTCGACCGAAAACATTTTGAAAGCGCTCGACCGCATGGGCGACTTCCTGTCGAAGCGCAAAGCGGCGTAGGGCAGCTCAGCCCTTCGGCTGGTCAGGCGTGGCCGGGGGCGCCTGCGTGATGCGCAGGTCGCGCACCGGGAACGGGATATCGATGCCTTCGCGCTTGAAGGCGTCCCACAAGGCCATCATCACCGGCGCGCGCACGTTGATGATGCCTTCGTTCGGATCCGCGATCCAGTACCGGACGCTGAAGTCGAGCGAGGACTCGCCGAAGGCTTCGAAATAGCAGACCGGCGGCGGGTCGGCGAGCACGCGCGGCACGCTGGCCGCCGCGGCGACCGCCGCTTGGCACACATGATGTGGATCGCTGTCGTAGGAGACGCCGAAGCGCGAGATCAGCATCATCCGGTTGTTGGAGTACGACCAGTTGACGACGTGCTGAGTGACGAAATCCTCGTTCGGCACCAGGATCTCGCGGCCGTCGCGCGTATCGACCGAGGTGTAACGCGCGCCCATGTTGGTGACCCAGCCGAACTGGTCGCCGACGGTGATGATGTCGCCAGGTTTGATCGACTTGTCGGCGAGCAGGATGATGCCGCTGACCAGGTTCGACACGATCTTCTGGAGGCCGAAGCCGATGCCGACGCCGATGGCGCCGGAGAAGAAGGCGAGCGCCGAGAGGTCGATGCCGACCGTCGACAGCGTGATCAGGATGGCGAAGGTGATGAGCAGCAGCCGAGTCACCTTGCCGATCAGCACCTGGATCGACGGCGTGAGCTCGGCCGTGCTGCGCACGCGCTTGTCGAGGAAGTCGCCGGCCGCGCTCGCCGCCCAGAGCGCGAGCATGAGCAGCACCGCCGTCTTGATCACGAGCAGCGGGGAGATGCGCAGGCCGCCCAACACGACCGCGACCGAATCGAGCGCTGCCATGGTCGGCTGCAACAGGCCCAGGATGCTCAGCGCTGCGATGGTCCAGGCGAAGATCGCCACCAGCCGGTACACGAACTGGTTACGGATGAGGCCCGCCAGCAGGACGATCACGAACCAGGCGATGGCGAGGCGCGCGGCGACGCCGAGCAGATAGGAACGGCTCGGCCAGGTGATCTCGAGCATCGCGGCGTGGAAGACGGCGATGACCAGCACGAATACCAACGTGCCGATATTGGCGAGCACCAGCCGGCAGAACTGCCGCAGCGGAGCGGGCCAGCCCATCATCAGGGCGGTGACATCGATCCGGCGCTGCGCGAGGGTCGCGGCGGCGGACGCGACGCCAGCGGCGATGCCGATCTCGGCAACCTGAATGGCCAGCCACACCGAAAACAGGTCGTGGGCGAGCGACCGCAGGCTCTCACTGACCGTGCCCAATTCCGGATTGATGAAGTTCACGGCCCCCTCCGAACCCCCTCTTGGAAACTGCCCGCAACAATGGCCAAGATCAAGCGCGCGACCGCGCCCGGCAAACAGGCCGCGGTGCGCCCGCAGGGGGAACGTCCATGTACGACCGGAACTTGTCCGAGGAACTGCGCATGATGCGCCAGAGCTGCCGCGAATTCGTCGACGCGGTGGTGCTGCCGTTCATCAAGGAAAACTGGAAGCTCGAATGGTCGATGGTGCCGGAAGAGCGGCTGCCGGCGCGCATCCTGGAGGAGGCGGACAAGATCGGCATCCGCACGCTCGGCGTCCCGGAGGAGTATGGCGGCGTCGAGCTGGAGAAGGGCACGGAGGTGAAGACCTTTGCCGTCATCTCCGAGGAGATCGCGCGCGGCGATTCCGGCCTCGCCGACAAGCTGGTGCAGAACTGGAAGGTGTCGGTGCTGCTGCGCCAGCTCGCGCCGAAGCATCTCCAGGAGAAGTGGTTCAAGCGCCTCGTCGCCGATCCGAAATTCCTGATGGCGCACTGCCTGACCGAGCCGCGCGGCGCCTCCGACCGCTGGCTACCCTACAACGTCCCGGAAGCGGCGATGCAGACCAAGGCCGTCAAGGTCGACGGCGGCTGGGTCATCAACGGCCGCAAGCAGTTCATCTCCAACGGCTACGACGCCTCGCTCTACGTCGTCTATGCCAATACCAACACCAAGGTCGGCATGCTCCAGGGCACGTCGTCCTTCCTGGTGCCGCGCGAGACCAAGGGCTTCACCGTCGCGCGCTGCAACGAAACGCTCGGCTGCCGCTTCATGAACAACGGCGAGATGGTGTTCGAGGACATGTTCGTGCCCGACGATCATCTTCTCGTGAAGGATTCTGCGCTCGGCTCCGCCGGCATCTATTTCCGTCCGGGCAAGATCATCCAGGCGGCGAAGAATCTCGGCGTCGGTGTGCGCGCCTTCGAGGCGACTGCCGATTACGTGCAGAACTATGTGCAGGGCGGCCGCATCCTGATCAAGCATCAGGCGGTGGCGCTGCGCCTTGCCGATATGGCGACCAAGATCGAGGCCGTGCGCGCCTTGCTCGACCGTGCCGCCCAAGCCGTCGACGACGACGCGCCCGAAGCGGAAGTCCTCTGCAACATGGTCAAGATGTTCTCGTCCGAGGAGATCATGAAGGTGGCGCAGAACGCCGTCGAACTGCACGGCGGCAACGGCATCATGCTCGACTTCGGCATCGAGAAGGTGCTGCGCGATGCGGTCATCTTCCTGCACATGGACGCGACCGTGGACGTGTCCAAGTTCAAGATCGTGAAGAACCTCTTCCCGCAGACGGCGGGCAAGTACGCCGGACCGGAGTGAGCCCTCGCGGCGCGTCTCTCAGGTGTCATGCCCGGGCTTGTCCCGGCCATCTCGCTTAGGGACGCAGTGCCTTCCTAAGCGGGATGCGCGGGTCAAGCCCGCGCATGACAATCCGAGAGGCGAGTGCGTGAATTCCCATCACCGCACCACGAACCTGAAACCGACCAGCACGATCACCAGTCCCGCGATCTGCGCCAGGCTCGGCACGATGCCGAGCGCGAGGAAGCCGATGACGACGCCGAAGCCCGGCACCAGCGCCGGGAAGGTGCCGGCGCGACCGGCGCCGAGGAGGATCACCGACCGCGCGAACAGGTAGATCGGCAGCGCGCCGGCAAGGACGCCCTGCACCACGATCTGCAACAGGTTCTCGCCGAGGCTCTGGTTGAGGATGCCGCTATAGCCGAAGAGCACCGCGTGCACCGGCGCGAACACGATGATCGACACCGCGCCGACGGTGCCGGCCGCCTGCATGCCGGGCACCCGCCAGAAGCGGAGCAGCGTGCCGAAGGTCGCCCAGAACAGGCCCGCGGTCGCGAACAAGAGGTCGCCGCCGACGCCGTGGCCGCCGATCGTCGTGAACGACTCGATGCCGAACACGACCAGGCCGGCGACGATGATGGCGCCGCCGAAGATGCGCTGCGGGCTCGCCCGCTCGCGCAGGACGAGGCTCGCCAGGATGAGGCCGAACACCGCCGCGCAGGCCGGCTGGATGGTCGTGCCGTGGCCAAGCGGCACCAGCATGAAGCCGGAATAGGCGAGCATGGCCTGCGGCGGGCCGGACAGGATCGTAAGGATTAGTCCGCGTCCCCAGCCGACCCCGCCGAGTTTCACGACCCCATGGCGCAGCGCCAGCACCATCAGCACCAGCCCGGACCAGAAGAACCGGTGAAAGGCGAGGTGGGCCGGGGCAAAGCCGATCGCCACCCCGTGTTTGGCCACCACGAATCCGGCCGCCCAGCCGAGCGCCGCTGCGATGCCGCACAGCGTCCCGATGAGGACAGGGCGTCCAGCGGTCTTCGTCGTTTCGTCCAAACGGAACGTCCTGCGGCTGAGGGTGACTTGGGGCCGCCTGATACTCTAGGATCGCCGCCCACGTCCAATCGTGGAAACGAAAGACAAGCTTCAACGGGACCGAACGCTCCATGGCCAAGTCGCGCAAAGTCATCATCACCTGTGCCGTCACCGGCTCGATTCATACGCCGTCCATGTCGCCGCACCTGCCGGTCACCGCGCAGGAGATCGCCGATGCCGCGATCGGCGCCGCCGAGGCCGGCGCCTCGGTCGTCCATCTGCATGCGCGCAACCCGCAGGACGGCCGGCCAGACCAGTCGCCGGAGGCGTTTTCGCCGTTCCTGAAGGTGATCAAGCAGCGCTCCAACGTGGTGGTGAACATCACCACCGGCGGCGCCCCGACCATGACGGCGGAAGAGCGCGTGCGTCCGGCCGCGACGTTCAAGCCCGAGGTCGCCTCGCTCAACATGGGCACGATGAACTTCGGCCTCTATCCGATGATCCCGCGCTACAAGGGCAAGTTCAAATACGACTGGGAGGAGCCGTATCTGGAGCGTTCGCGCGCCGGCATGTTCAAGAACACCTTCGCCGACATCGAGTACATTCTCTCGACCTGCGCCGAGAACGGCACGCGTTTCGAGGTCGAGTGCTACGACGTCGGCCATCTCTACACGCTGCGTCACTTCCTCGACCGGGGCCTGATCAAGCCGCCGATCTTCGTGCAGGGCGTGTTCGGCATCCTCGGCGGCATCGGCACGCATCCGGAAGACGTGATGATGATGAAGCGCACGGCCGACCGCCTGCTCGGCGACAATTACGAGTGGTCGGCGCTCGGCGCAGGCGCCTCGCAGATGCGCATCGCGGCGCAGGTGCTGGCGATGGGCGGCAACGTCCGCGTCGGCATGGAGGACTCGCTCTGGGTCGGCGCCGGCCAGCTGGCCGAGTCGAACGCGCAGCAGGTCACCAAGGTGCGCAAGATCATCGAAGGCCTCGGCCTCGAGGTCGCCTCGCCCGACGAGGCGCGCGAGATCCTCGCGCTCAAGGGCGGCGACAAGGTGAATTTCTGAGGCACGTCGTCCTGAGGAGCCCGTGCGCTTTCGCGCACGGGCCTCGAAGGACCTGTGAATCCGCTTAGGCGCCCAGATCCTTCGAGGCTCGCGCGTTCCGCGCTCGCTCCTCAGGATGAGGGGGAGGTTAGGGCGACCTATTTCCCATTGCCCTGCGGGCCATGAATCCGTCCTATAGCCGGAGGAGGATTCGCGGAAACGCATGGCCGTTCTCGACACGATCAGTATCGCCATTCTGCTCGGGGCCCTGCTGGTGCTCGCCGGCATCCTGTCGAGCCTGATCGCGCTTCGTTTCGGCGCGCCGCTGCTGCTCGTCTTCCTTGTGGTCGGCATGCTGGCAGGCGAAGGCGGCCCCGGCGGGCTCTCCTTCAACGACGTCGGCTCGACCTATGTGGTCGGCTCGATCGCGCTGGCGCTGATCCTGTTCGACGGCGGCCTGCGCACCCGCTTCGCCTCGTTCCGCAACGTGCTGGCGCCCTCGGTCATGCTGGCGACCGTCGGCGTCCTGATCACGACGCTGATCACCACGCCGATCGCCAAATTCGCGCTCGGCATCGGCTGGCTGCAGGCCATGCTGGTCGGAGCGGTGGTGGCATCGACCGACGCCGCGGCGGTGTTCTTCCTGATCAACGCCGGAGGCCTGCGCCTGCGGCCGCGCGTGCGCGCGGTGCTCGAGGTCGAATCCGGCACCAACGACCCCTTCGCCGTGTTCCTGGCGCTCCTGCTCGTCGAGATGCTGCTGGCGCAGAATCACAGCTGGGCGGCCGCTGTCCTGACGCTGCTGCGCGACGCCGCGCTCGGCGCGCTGTTCGGCTATACCGGCGGCAAGCTCATCGTCTGGGTGCTCAACCGGGTGAACCTGGCGCAGGGCCTGCACGCGCCCTTCGTCGCCGTCGGCGCGGTCGTACTGTTCGCCTTCTGCAACGCCGTGCACACGTCCGGCTTCCTTGCCGTCTATCTCGCCGGCCTCGTCGTCGGGAACCAGCAGACGCGCGCGCACAATTCGGTGGTCGTGTTCCTCGACGCCATCACCTGGCTGGCGCAGATCGTGATGTTCGTGCTGCTCGGTCTGCTCGCCTGGCCGCACCGGCTCGTCGACTCGCTCTGGGGCGCGATCGCCGTCGCACTCGTGCTGATGCTGGTGGCGCGGCCCGCGGCGGTGTTCCTGTGCCTGGCGCCGTTCAATTTCCAGTGGCGCGAGAAGCTGTTCATCTCGTGGGTGGGCCTGCGCGGCGCGGTGGCGATCTTCCTCGCCTCCATCCCGTTGCTGGTCGGTCTGCCCGCGGCCTACATGTTCTTCGACGTCGCCTTCGTCGTCGTCCTGTCCTCGCTGCTGGTGCAGGGCTGGTCGGTGGCGGTGGCGGCCAAGAAGCTCGATATCTCGTTCGCCCGCGCCGATCCGCTGCCGCGACGCATCGAGCTCGACCTGCCGGGCCAGCTCGCGCGCGAGATCATCGGCTATCCGGTGACGCGCAACAGCCCGTTCATGCGGCGGGGCCTGATTCCGAACTGGGCCCGGCCGACCATGGTCGTGCGCAAGGAGGACATCCTCACCCCCGCGGAAGCGGAGCCGCTCATCGAGGGCGACTACGTCTATCTGCTGGCGCCGCCGGAGAAGGCGCAGGCGCTCGACCGCTTCTTCGTCGAGATGCCGCCGCCGGCAAAGCCCGATCCGCGCCTCCTCGGCGACTTCTTCGTGCCCGGCACGGCGACGCTCGGCGCGCTCGCCGACATCTACGGGCTGCAGGTTGCGGCCGCGTATGCCGAGCTTCCGCTCGCCCAATATTTCATCGAGCAACTCGGGCGCCCCGCGCGCGTCGGCGACATCGTCGCGCTCGGACCGATCGCGCTGCTGGCGCATCAGGTCGAAAGCGGCCGCGTCGCCACAGTGGGCCTGCGCCTCGCCGAACCGGAAGCGCCGGAAACCTGGCGCGAGCGCCTTGCGCTGTGGCGCGACAAGGCGCGGCGGCTACTGGGCTGACGCCCATTCCCGGAAGATCGCCGCCAGCGCGTCGACACCGTCGGTCAGCGCCGCCGGCCCGGGTTGCAGAATGATCGTCGATTTGATTTCGCGCAGCCAGCCGGTCGCGACGGCCGGCACGCGGTCGAAACCGGCGCGTGCCGCGACGCGTTTCGGCACGAACTTCTTGCCGCACCACGAGCCGACGACGATGTCGGGCCTGGCTGCGATCACTAATTCAGCGGAAACGATGCGGTCCTTCGCGCTCTTGCGCGCGCTCACATCGGCGAACACGTCGATGCCGCCGGCGATGCCGATCAATTCCGACACCCAGCCGATGCCGGAGATCATCGGCTCGTCCCACTCCTCGAAATAAACGCGCGGATTGCGCGGCAGCGCTGCGCCGTGTGCACGGACGATGTCGAGCCGCGCAGCCAAAGACGCCGCCAGCGCATCGGCCTTTGCCGTCTCACCGATCAGGGCGCCGAGCGTGCGGATCATGCCCAGGATGCCGGCGACGTCGCGCTGGTTGAAGGCGTGCACGGCGACATTGGCGCGGATGAGGTCGGACGCGATGTCCGCCTGGAGGTCGGAGAAGGTCAGCACCAGGTCGGGCTCGAGCGCCAGGATCTTGGGCACGTCGGCGGAGATGAAGGCCGAAACGCGCGGCTTCTCCTTGCGCACGCGGGCCGGGCGCACGGCGTAGCCGGAGACGCCGACGACGCGCCGCTCCTCGCCGAGGAGGTAGAGCGTCTCGACCGTTTCCTCGGTCAGGCAGACGATGCGCTCGGGCGGGAACACGAGACCTCCAAACGAAAATGGCCGGGCGAACCCGGCCATTTCAGCAGATTCGATGCGGTCCGGTCAGAACGCGCGCTTGGCGAGCGCCGGCCCGTGCTGCACCAGCCAGGCGCCGCCGAAGAACGCGGACGCCCAGGCGAGGTCGCCGAGGATGGTGCGGTCGAGGAAGGGCAGGGCGGCGACATAGCACTGCACGAGACCCTGCATGGTCGTCGGGTAGAGCGTGTCGAAGGCCCAGACCGCGAAATTGGTGGCGGCGAAGAACACGAGCGAGCTTGCGATCATGGCCGCGGCTGTCGGCGCGACGCCATTGAAGCGACGGGCCAGCATGCCGAGCAGGGCCGGCACGCACAGCGCGGCCGCAACCGTCAGGAGCACCGCCCAGTGGTCGCCCGGCATGAACAGATTGCTCAGTGCCACGGCGCCGACCGGAACGATGAGCGAGAACAAGGGCCAGCGCAGCATGCGGCCGGCGAAGAGCGCGCTCGCCGCCACCGGCCAGACGCCGGGCGCGTGCGGCAGGACGCGTGCCACGACGTCGAAGCCGATCAGGAAGGCCACGAGGGCCACATCCATCCAAAGGTCGGCGCGGGTTCGGGTCGGCTGCATCGGGCGTGATCCTCGTCTCGTCGGATCAGCAACTTTAGCACGCCCTCGCGGGCATTTCACCAGCCGCGAAGGTCGATGACGGTGCCTTTCAGGGCCCGCATGTCGGTGATGACGGCCGTGGCGCCGGCCCGCCGCAGGTGGTCGGCCAGCGCGACGCCGGCATGGCTGCCGCCGACGAAGCCGACGACGCGCATTCCGGCCGCGACGCCAGCGGCGACCCCCACCGGCGAATCCTCGACGACGATGCAATGCTTCGGTTCCACGCGCATTTTCGCGGCGGCATGGAGGAACAGGTCAGGCGCCGGCTTCCCTTGGGGCACTTCGCTCGCCGAGAACAGGTAGGGCTCGAAGTATTGCAGAAGTCCTGTCGTCGCCAGGCTGGTGCGGATGCGGTCGACGCCGGAGGAGGAGGCAACGCATTTTGGCCCGCGCAGCCAGGACAGCGCGTGCGCGGCGTGCGCCGTGGCCTTGAGGTCGGCGCGGAAGCGCTTGATCGTCTCGGTCTGGAGGTGGACGGCAAAATCCGGCGGCAGGCGCCGTCCGGCTGCGACCTCGACGTCGGCGATCATGTCTGCGGGCCGCCGCCCGGTGAAATAGCGGGCGACAATTTCGGGGGTCAGCGCAAACCCCGCGCGCATGAATTCCTGTGACGCCACTTGCGTTGCAAGCGGCTCGCTGTCGACCAGGACGCCGTTGCAATCGAAGATGACCATCGGTCCCTCCGATTTCGGCAGGAATCTTGGCCTGCCTCCAAACGCGGCGAATCACTGACGCTTCATGGATAGCGCGACAACCAAGGTATGCAAAGACCGCTTTCAATTGGCGACAATATTGCGCGCCCCGCTGTAGCCAACAGCGGGGATAAGTCCGCCGGATGACAAAAGCCCGCGGCCGGTTCCAAAAACAAAAATGGCCGGGCGAGGCCCGGCCATTTTATCAAAACATGATGTTCGTCAAGCTCAATTCAGCTTCTTGCCGACGTCCTCGATGCCGCGGGCGATGAGCCGCGCGGCGAGCTCGCCCTTGGCCTCCTGCCGCAGGATCTTCTCGGCGGCGGCGACGGCTGCTTCGGCGGCAGCGGCGCGTACATCGGCCGCGGCCTGAGCCTCGGCCTGCGCGATCTTGGTCTCGGCCATCTTGGTCCGGCGCGAAACGAACTCCTCGATCCGTGCCTTGGCCTCGATCGCGAGCCGCTCGGCCTCGGCCTTGGCGCCGGAGATGATCTCCTGCGCCTCGCCTTCGGCTTGCTGACGCTTGCGCTGGTATTCGGCGAGCAGCCCCGCCGCTTCGTCGCGCAGCTTGCGGGCTTCGTCGAGCTCGGCCTTGATGCGGGCGCTGCGGTCGTCGAGGGCTTTGCCGATCGTGCGGTGGACGCCGATCGACAGCAGCAGCGCCACGAAGACGACAAAACCGATCGCGACCCAGGTTTCAGCCTCTAAGAACATCGGCCGGTTCCTTAACCCTTCAGGACGTCAGCCACGGCATTGGCCACGGCCTGCTGGCCGGGCGCGGTGCCGATGAGACGTTCGACGATGGCCGAGGCGGTCTCCTCGGCGATGCCGCGGACATTCGCCATCGCCGCCTGCTTGGTGGCGGCGATGGTCTTTTCCGAATCGGCGAGCTTGCGGTTGAGCTCGTCCTCGAGCCGCTTGCGCGTGGCCTCCGCTGCGGCGGCCTGCTTGTCGCGGGTCTCGTTGGCGATGGCCTGCGCGTTGGCGCGGGCGTCGGCCAGCGCCTTCTCGTAGGCGGCGACCGCCTCTTCCGACTGCCGCTTGAGCTTGTCGGCCTCGGCGAGGTCGTCGGCGATGCCCTTCTGGCGGCCTTCGACGACGCGGGCCACCTGCGGCAGCGCCCACTTCGCCATCAGCGCGTAGAGCAGGACGAAGCTGATCACCAGCCAGACGAGCTGCGAGGGGAAGGTCTGCGAGTTGAACGGCGGAAACGCGCCGTGCTGCCCGCCCGGGGCCTCGGTGCCTGTTTGATGAGCCTGTTCTGCCATCGGTGGCGTCCTGCGCTTGCGGCGAAGCCGTTGCTTAGAGCGCGAACAGCAGCAGGAGCGCGATCAGCAGCGAGAAGATGCCGAGCGCTTCGGTGATGGCGAACCCGAAGATCAGGTTGCCGAACTGGCCCTGCGCGGCCGACGGATTGCGGATGGCCGCGGCGAGATAGTTGCCGAAAATGATGCCGACGCCGACGCCCGCGCCGCCCATGCCGATCGCCGCGATGCCCGCGCCGATGTACTTCGCTGCCACTGGATCCATAACCAAGCTCCTTTTGAGTTAGCCTTTTAGCGGTCGGGCCGTCAGTGGCCCGGGTGAATCGCATCGTTGAGATAGATGCAAGTGAGGATCGCGAACACGTAGGCCTGGAGGAACGCCACCAGCGTCTCCAGCGCGAACAGCGCGACGATCATCGCGAACGGCAGTACGCCGGTGGCCCAGCCGAGGGCGCCGAGGCCCGTGCCGAGCAGGATGATGAAGCCGGCGAACACCTTCAGCGCGATGTGTCCCGCGAGCATGTTGGCGAAAAGACGAACGCTGTGCGAGATCGGCCGCGAGATGAACGACAGGATCTCGATCGCGACGATCATCGGCAGGATGTAGATCGGCACGCCCTTCGGCACGAACAGGTTGAAGAAGTGGAAGCCGTGGCGGATCAGGCCGTAGACCAGCACGGTGAAGAACACCGTCAGCGCCAGCACCGCGGTGATGATGATGTGGCTCGTGACCGTGAACGCGTAGGGGATGATCCCGAACATGTTCAGCAGCAGCACGAACATGAAGATCGTGAACACGAAGGGGAAGAAGCGCATCCCCTCGCTGCCGCCGGTCGAGCGCAGCATCGTCGCGACGAATTCGTAGCTGAGTTCGGCCGCCGACTGGAGCCGGCCCGGCACGGGCCTAGCGCCGGCGGTGCCGATCACCAGGAAGGCCGTCAACGCCGTCACCGCGATGAGCATCATCAGCGCGGAATTCGTGAAGAAGATCTCGTGGTTCCCGATCTTGGCGATCGGGAACAGGTTGACGATCTGGAACTGGTGGATTGGATCCATGGCGCAGACTTAGTCTTTCAAATTCCGGTCGGGCGCAACGCCCGCAGCCCGCATCACATTCAGAATGCCGGCCGCGAAACCGAGCAGCAGGAACACGATCAGTCCCCACGGCGACGTTCCGAGCCAGCGATCGAGCAGCCAGCCTAGCCCCGCTCCGACAAGCACACCGCCGACCATCTCGCTCGACAGCCGGAAACCGCGGGCGAATGCCGAGGTGTCGCGGGTCTGCCGAGAGACTGTTTCGGAGGGCCGGCTCGTTTGATCGAGCCGTTCGCCGAGACGCTTGAGCCTCGCGGAGAGGGCGGCCTCGTTGTCCGGCGGTTCTGTTCGGTCGCCTTCGTCCCGCGTGCCGTCAGCCATGCTTTCGACCCGCGTAGAACAAGGCCCCGTGTGCTACCGCCGCCCCTCAAAGCCGCGCGGACCATACTGATGCGGTCACAATGAGTCAAGAAACCGCCGGGCGATGTTAAGTACATGAAAACGCGATGGAATCGCAAAATTTTTCAGGGTCCTGGGAGCCGCTTGCGTGCGTTGCGGCAAAGGGTTGGGAATTGCCGGCGAAGCAGCATGTTCAGGGCCGCGGCACGGATGATAAAGTTCGCGCGTTGAGAGCGATCGAGACGCTCCAGACCGTGAGGATTTGCCGATGCGCATGCCGCTGCTCGCGATCGCCGTGCTGCTGTCCGGCAGTGCGGCCGCCTTCGCTGACGATATGCCGCAGCCCGATGCGGCGCAGACGCAACCGGCCGCTCCCAACGGTCCGGTGAAGATCATCGACGCTGCGCCGGCGGCCTCCCCAGGCAAGACCGATCAGGCGCAGCCGGCCATGCCGCCCGCGCCGCCGCCGGTCAGCACGCAGGCGAAGACTCCGCAGGAGCCGCCTCCGGCGGCCGATGGCAATCGCTTCAGCTTCGTGCGGGTCGACGACGGTTTTCTGCGCTTCGATCTCAAGTCGGGTCAGGTCGCCTACTGCAATTCGCGACCTGAGGGCTGGGGCTGCCAGGCGGTGCCGGAGAACCGCTCGGCGCTCCAACGCGAAGTCGACAGCCTCAAGGGCGAGGTCGCGGCGCTGAAGCGTCAGGTCGAGGAACTGGGCGAGCCGGCGCCGCCGCGCCCGCCGGCGCCGATCCCGCCGCCCCAAACGGCGCCACCGTCACAGGGCGACATCACGAGGGACGCGCCCGGCCATGACGACATCGCCCGCGCCAAGGCGATGCTGCAGGACGTCTGGGACCGGCTGGTGGCGACGATCGTCGGCATCAAGAACGACGTGATGCGCAAGAGTTGAGGACGCGCCTCTCCGATATCGTGACCGCGGCGCCTGAGCTCATCGCGCGCGCGAGCTTGCACATCGACACCCCCGGCGCCGGCATCGTCGAGTTCACGCGCGAGGCCGCCGAGTTCCTCGCCAGGGCCGACGCGGACGACGGCGTGCTGCTCGCCTTCCTGCGCCACACCTCGGCGTCGCTGACGATCCAGGAGAACGCCGATCCGGACGTTCAGCGCGACCTGATGACCGCGCTCGAGCGTCTCGCGCCCGACGACGCCGGCTGGGTGCACGACACGGAGGGTCCGGACGACATGCCCGCGCATGTGAAGGCGATGCTCACCGGTATTTCTCTGCACGTTCCGGTAGCGGGGGGGCGCATGATGCTTGGCACCTGGCAGGGCCTCTATCTCGTCGAGCATCGCCGCAGGCCGCATGGGCGCGAGATCGTGCTGCAGTTCATCGGCAGCAGACGCTGAATATGCCGCGGGCGCGGTGTTTTCACCGGGCGAGACATCGCGTCTCAAACGATAGTATAAGACCGGTATGCGGTGCAGGCGGGGCCGCGCAGGTGGCTGAAAGGGTTCGTGGGTGAGCGAGGACGTGCAGTACCGGCTGATGATCGCCGACGATCATCCGCTGTTCCGCGGCGCCATGCGTGAGGCCGTCACCGGCCTGCCCGAGCGCGTGGACTGCGCGGAAGCGGGCAGTTTCGATGACGTTGCGGCTCTGCTCGACAAGAGCAGCGAGTTCGATCTCGTCCTGCTCGACCTGTCCATGCCCGGCGCCCGCGGCTTCTCCGGGCTCATGTATCTGCGCGCGCAATATCCCGGCGTGCCCGTCGCCGTCGTCTCGGCCAATGACGATCCCATGGCGATTCGCCGCTGTATGGAGTTCGGCGCTTCCGGCTTCATCCCGAAGACGCTCGGCGTCGAGGGCATGCGCGACGCGATCTCCCGCATCCTCGGCGGCGGCGTCTACACGCCGCCCGACATCGATCTCTCGTCCGGCTCGGATGCCGAAGCTGCGGAGCTGATGGCGCGCATGGCGACGCTGACGCCGCAGCAGGTCCGCGTGCTGATGATGCTGTCGGAGGGCCTGCTCAACAAGCAGATCGCCTATCAGCTCGGCGTCTCGGAAGCGACGGTGAAGGCGCACGTCTCGGCGATCCTGCAAAAGCTCGGCGTCGAGAGCCGCACGCAGGCGGTGATCGCTGCCGCCAAGATCGAAGGCGGCCAGTGGCCGCAGGGCGCCGCGACGGCGGGGTGATGCCTACTCGGCAGCCGCCGCGCGCAGGACACGCCATTGCGCGAGAAGCGCGCGCAGCGCCGCCGGCTTGAGCGGCTTGTTCAGCAACTGAATGCCCTGCGCCCGCGCCTCCTCGCGCACCGCCGGCGAGCGGTCGGCGGTGATGAGGATCGCCGGCACCTCGCCGCAGCGCGCGCGCAAGGTCGCGATCGCCTCGAGCCCGGTGCCCTGATCGAGGTGATAATCGACGAGCAAGCCGTCCGGCGGAGTGCCATGCGCCGCGAGCGCGTCGACGGCCTCTTGGAGGTTCGACGCCTTGAGCACCGTGCAGCCCCAGCCGCGCAGCAGCGTTTCCATGCCGTCGAGCACAGACGGCTCGTTGTCGATGCACAGCGCGGTGACGCCGGCGAGCTGGCTGTGATCGACCCGGCGGTCATCGCGGGCCGGCAATTCGACCGGCGCGGCATCCGAGCACGCGACCGTCACCGAGAAATGCGAGCCCTCTCCGACCACGGAGCGCACTTCGACTTCGCTGCCGATGACGCGCGCGACGCGCTCGACGATCGACAGGCCGAGCCCGAGGCCGCGCGCGATGCGCGCGCCGTTGTCGAGCCGGTGGAATTCCACGAACACGTCGCGCAGCTTGTCCTGCGGAATGCCGACGCCGGTGTCGAGGACGTCGATGCGCAGCACGTTGCCGCGGCGGCGGCACCCAACCAGCACGCGGCCCGCCGGCGTGTACTTGATGGCGTTGGAGACGAGGTTCTGGACCAGCCGGCGCAATAGGCGCCGGTCGGAGCGAACCACGAGAGAAGAGGGGACGTAAGTGAGCGTCAGGCCCTTCGCCGCGGCCATCGGCGCAAATTCGAGCTCGATCTGCCGCATCAGTTCGTCGATGCGGAAGACCGACAGCTCGGCCCGCATGGCGCCGGTGTCGAGCCGCGAGATGTCGAGCAGCGCGCCGAGGATTTCCTCGACGGCTTCGAGCGAGGCGTCGATGTTGTCGACGAGGCGCCGGTCGCCGGTCTCGCCGCGCTCGATCAGGCTCGTGACGTAGAGGCGCGCCGCGTTGAGCGGCTGCAGGATGTCGTGGCTCGCGGCGGCGAGGAAGCGCGTCTTCGAGATGTTGGCCGATTCGGCCTCGCCCTTGGCATGGGCAAGCGCGGAGTTGAGCCGAGTCAGTTCCTCGGTGCGTTCGACCACGCGCCGTTCCAGCGTTTCGTTGGCGGCTTCGAGCGCTTCCGCCGCCTCGACGCTGGCGGTGATATCGGTGAAGGTGGTGACGATGCCGCCGTCCGGCATGTGGTTGGCGCGCACCTCTATGACGGTGCCGCGCGCCGCAAAGCGCCGGAGGAACGACGCTTCGCCGCTGACATAGCGCGCGATCTGCTCGCGCACGAAGTCGTCGATGCGCCCCGGCGGCATGTTGTCGCGCTGCGCGCTGAATTGCAGGATCTCGGCAAGGCCGATGCCGGGCCGCACCAGCGATGGCGGCAGGTCGATGATCTCGCCGAACTGCCGGTTCCAGCAGATCAGCTGCAGGTCCTTGTCGAAGACGGCGATGCCCTGGCGCACATGGTCGAGCGCCGTCTGCAGAATCTCACGATTATACTGGATCGCGGCGTTGGCGTCGTCGAGCAGCCGCAGCGCGGCCTTGGTGGAGACGGTGCGCTTGCGCAGCAGGAGCGACATGACGAGCCGCGACGATGCGGCGCCGAGGGCGGAGGCGAGGATGTGCTCGGCGTAGCGAACGAGCCGCATGTCGGCCTCGTCGTTCGGATCGAGGCTGATGCGATGCGTGGCGGCGAAGCTTTCCAGCGCCGCGCGCGTGCGCTCCTCGCCGAGATAGCGCGCCACCGTCTCGGTCAATTCCGCGACCGTGATCGAGGAGAGCCAGAGGCGGAAGCCCGGCGCCATCGGCGCGAGCTCGACCGGCGCGAAGGTGTTGGCTTGCAGCCGCTCGATGGGAGTCGGCTGGCGGCGCAGCGACACGCCGACATAGAGCAGCACGTTGAGGCCGAGGCTCCAGACGACGCCGTGCACCAGCGGCGACAGGTCGAAGCCGAGCATATGCTGCGGCCGGAACAGGCCGATGCCGAACGGCCCCTCGGTGAGGATGCGCTGACCGAGCACGCCGATATCGGCGAAGGTCGGCAGCAGAAGCGTATAGGCCCAGACCAGGATGCCGGCGCTCATGCCGGCGATGGCGCCGGCGGCGGTCGCGCGCCGCCACACGAGACCGCCGAAGAAGGCCGGCGCGAGCTGCGCCACCGCGGCGAAGGAGAGCAGGCCGATCGAGGCGAGCTGCGCGTCGCCGGCCGAGCGATAGTACATATAGGCGAGCAGCAGGATGACGAAGATCGCCACCCGGCGCACGCGCAGCAGCATCGAGCCGAGATCGTCGCGCCGGTGCAGTTCGCTTTCGCGCCGCTGCAACACCAGCGGCATGACGATGTCGTTCGACACCATGATCGACAGCGCGACCGATTCGACGATGACCATCGCGGTCGCCGCCGACAGGCCGCCGACGAAGGCTGTGATGGTCATCACGCTCGAGCCGTTCAGGAGCGGCAGCGCCAGCACGAACATGTCGCTGTCGACCTCGCCCGGCGCGAAGGTCAAGAGGCCGGCGAAGGCGATCGGCACCACGAACAGGTTGATCAGCAGGAGATAGAGCGGGAACAGCCAGGCCGCGCGCCGGATCTCGTTCTCGTTGTTGTTCTCGACCACCGCCACGTGGAACTGGCGCGGCAGGAGCAGGATGGCGAAGAACGACAGGATCGTCGTCGCGATGAAGGTGTCGACCGGCGGTTCGCGCGTGAACAGCTTGGTCGCCCAGTCCTGCGTCCGCGCCGCCTCCAGCAGAGCGCCGGGTCCGTTGAACATCCAGAACGTGACGTAGACGCCGACGGCGAGGAAGGCGAACAGCTTGATGATCGATTCGGAGGCGACCGCGAGCATCAAGCCGTTCTGGTGTTCGGTCGCGTCGATGTGGCGCGTGCCGAACAGCACGGCGAAGGTCGCCATCGAGATCGCCACGAACAGCGCGATGTCGCCGAGCACCGGATTCGAGAGATGGCTGCCCGGGTCGACATGCGCGAGGATGGTCTCGAGCGACGACGACACCGCCTTCAATTGCAGCGCGATGTACGGAATCGTGCCGATGATCGCGATGAATGCGACCAGCGCCGCGACCGGCTGCGCCTTCCCGTAGCGCGCCGCGATGAAGTCGGCGATCGAGGTGATGTTCTGTGCCTTGGCGAGGCGCACGATACGGATGATGAACGGCGAGAACAGGCCGACCATCAGCACGGGGCCGATATAGATCGTCAGGAACTCGTAGCCGGTACGCGAGGCCGAGCCGACCGAGCCGAAGAACGTCCACGATGTGCAGTAGATCGCCAGCGACAGGGGATAGATCAGAAGCCGCATGCGGCGGCTGCGCGCAAGCCGGCGCGTCCGGTCCCCGTAACTCGCGATGAGAAACAGGAGGCCGATATAGGCAAGCGCCACCGCGATGACGACCCAGCCTTGCAGCATCATCTTTCCGACTGCCCGCGCGCGGCGAGGTCCATTGTCGCCATTTGTTCCGTTAAATCAGCACAGTTTGGACCACCGGTCCAATATAGCAGATAACGCGCTTCTGTGTTTGACCGCGCCGCGCGCGCGGGGCATTGATCGCGTCCCGCGAAAGTCTCCGCCTTGCCCGCATTGCCCCTTTCCGTCCTGCTCGGCCGCACTGCCGAGACGCTGGTCCTCGCCGCCGTCGGTGCGCTCGCCCTTGGCCTGACCGGAGTTCCGGGCGGCTATCTGTCGGGCGCCATACTCGTTACGTCCGCCGCCGCGCTCGCCGGCCGGCCGATGCTGGTGCCGGTGCCGCTGATGCGCACCATCTTCGTGCTGCTCGGCATCTCGCTCGGCTCGGTGATGACGCCGGAGATGTTGCACGGCATGGCGAGTTATCCGCTGAGCATCGCCGTGCTGCTCGCGGGCATGAGCTGCATCGGGCTCGCCTGCGCGGCCTACCTGCGCATCGTGCACGGATGGGACCGCGTCTCCGCTTATCTCGCCTCCGCGCCGGGCGGCATGTCGCAGGTGCTGGCGGTTGCGGTGGAAGTCGGCGGCGACTTGCGGGCCATCGCCATCGTGCAGAGCATGCGCGTCGTCATCATCGCCGTCGGGTTGCCGACCGGCCTGTCGCTGCTCGGCCTTGCCTCGCACGTGTCGCGGCCGGCCGGCTCGCCAATGACATGGGCGAGCCTCGACGAGTTCGGCATGCTCGCCGCAGCCGCCGTGGGCGGCGCGCTCGTGTTTCATCGCTTGCGGTTTCCGGGCGGCCTCCTGTTCGGCGCCATGTTCGCCTCCGGCGCGCTGCACGGCACGGATCTCGTGCATTTCGTGTTGCCGTGGTGGGCGACCAACACCGCGGCAATCGCGCTCGGCGGCGTCATCGGCGCGCGCTTCGCCAACATGCCGCTGCGGCTGTTCGCGCACTTCATCGGCGCCGCGTTCGGCTCCTTCGCGGTATCGGTGACCATCGCTTCGCTCTTCGGGGCGATCGTGATCAAGCTGATGGCGCTGCCGGTGCCGGAGGTGATGATGGCCTTCGCGCCCGGCTCGGTCGACGCGATGATGCTGCTGGCGCTGTCGCTGCACCTCGACCCGGTCTATGTCGGTGCGCACCACGTCGTGCGCATCTTCTTCGTCGTGCTGGCGACGCCGTTCATGGTCAGGCGCGAAGCGGGCAAGCCGAGGCCTGCTCCGGTTACGCAAGTGCCGGAGGCGATGCAGGAGCCGATGGACGAGTAAGGCTTACTCCGCCGCGATCTGGCGGACGCGGCGCGGCAGTTGCAGCTTCTCCCACACATCGACCAGCGCCTCGGCGAGGCGGTCGACCAGCGCGTCGTCGTGATAGGGCGACGGCGTGATGCGCAGCCGCTCCATGCCGCGCGGCACGGTGGGATAGTTGATCGGCTGGATGTAGATGCCGTGCTCGCTGAGCAGGAGATCGCTCGCAAGCTTGCACTTCTCCGGATCGCCGACCAGCACCGGCACGATGTGCGTGTCGCTCGGCATTACGGGCAGGCCGGCGGCATTGAGCACGGCCTTCACGCGCGCGGCGCGGTCCTGATGGCGCTCGCGCTCCCAGCTCGAAGTCTTGAGATGGCGGATCGCCGCGGTCGCGGCGGCGCAGATCGCCGGCGGCAGCGCCGTGGTGAAGATGAAGCCCGGCGCGTAGGAGCGCACGGCATCGACCATCTCGCTGGTGCCGGCAATGTAGCCGCCGAGGCAGCCGAACGCTTTCGCCAGCGTGCCTTCGATGACATCGACGCGATGCATGGCCTTGTCGCGCTCGCAGACGCCGCCGCCGCGCGGACCGTACATGCCGACCGCATGGACCTCGTCGCAATAGGTCATCGCGCCGTACTTCTCCGCGAGATCACAGATGGCGTGGATCGGCGCGACGTCGCCGTCCATCGAATACAGGCTCTCGAACACGATGAGCTTCGGCCGCTGCGGATCGGCGGCCTTCAGCAGCTCTTCCAGATGAGCGACATCGTTATGGCGCCAGATCTGGCGCTCGCAGCCGGACTGGCGCACGCCCTCGATCATCGAATTGTGGTTGAGCGCGTCGGAGAGCAGCAGGCAGTTCGGCAGCAGCCTGGCGATGGTTGCGATGCCGGTCTGGTTCGACACGTAGCCGGAGGTGAAGAGCAGGGCGGCCGATTTGCCGTGCAGGTCGGCGAGCTCGCGCTCCAGCTCGACCAGCGGATGGTTGGTGCCGGCAATGTTGCGGGTGCCGCCGGCGCCGGTGCCCATGCGCGTGGCGGTCTCGACCATGGCGCCGATCACCTTCGGATGCTGCGCCATGCCGAGGTAGTCGTTCGAGCACCAGATCACGACGTCGCGGGGGCCCTGCGGCGCATGCCAGGTGGCGTGCGGGAACCGGCCGGCGATGCGCTCAAGGTCGGCGAAGACCCGGTAGCGGCGTTCCTGGCGGAGGGTCTTGAGGGCTGCCCCGAAGAGATCGTTGTAATTCATGTGCTTTTACTTTCCCGCCCCCTCGCGGCGGCCCTTTTTAGAAGCAGTCCAGGGGGTTTGTCGAGGCGGCAGATTGGACACCGTCCACGGTGGGGCATTGACGAACGTCAAAGGCTTGTGGAAGCCGGGGTTTCCGCCCGCGCAGCGCGGTCAGGGGCGCGCCGCCGGCTTCAAGTCGCTCAGGACGAGATGACCGTGCAGGCCGGCGAGCATGAGCGCGCCGATGTGCAACTGGAGCACAAACTCGCCGGCGGCGATCAGCGCGCCGAGCTCCGCCGGTGTGACGAGCCTGACCTCGATGCCCGCCTCGACGACGGTGTCGGGCGCGCGCGGGCTCGCCTCGACGAAGAACGAATGCACGCGGTTCGACAGCCGCGCCGTGCAGGGTGCGAAGACTCCCAGCCGGTGCACGGCCGTGGCCCGCAGGCCGGTCTCTTCCATGAGCTCGCGGCGGCAGGTCTCGGCCGCGTCCTCGCCGGGATCGACGAGACCGGCCGGCAGTTCCCAGGTGAAGCGTTCCAGCGCCGGCCGGTACTGACGCACGATCGGGAGCAGCCCCTCCGGCGTGCGCGCGACGATGGCGATGTAATCCTGCTGGCCGACTGCATGATAGAGCTCGGGCGCGGCGCCTGGAGTGAACTCGACCGCGCGCTCGATCACCGTCATCCAGGGCGAGATCGGGATGTCGCGCCGGCCCGTGATCTTCGGCCAGTCCTCCGCCATCCGTCAGATCCCCGCGCTACTTGATGACATTGCCGCCGTCGACATGGCCCCAGACGTCGAACACCGGCTTGCCCTTGAAGTCGGCTGACTTGTAGGCGGCGTGCGGGGCGCAGAGGATCAGCAGGTCGCTCTTCGCCACCACGGTCTCGAGCGGCACGAGGTCGGGGTCGGTCTTCACGAACGGATCGGTCGTCAGCACCGCCTTGGCCTGGCTCATGAGGACCTTCTTGAACTTGTAGCTGAGCGAGGCGCGCACGTCGTCGCTCTCCGCCTTGAAGGCCATGCCGAGCAGGCCGACCGTCATGCCGGAAAGATCGAAGCGGCGCTTCATATCCTCGATCACGCGCAGCACGAGACCTTCGTTGATCAAGAGCGCCGCGTGGCCGAGGCCGAACTGGTTCGAGGCGAAGGCGGAGAGCTGCATCGTGTCCTTGACGAGGCACGGACCCGCGGCGAAGCCCGGGCGCGGCATGCTCTTGAGCCGCGGATAATTGTGCTTCATGCCTTGCAGGACGCGGTGATAGTCGACGCCTGCGGCCTTGGCGATCAGGTAGAACTCGTTGGTCGCTGCGAATTCGATGTAGCGATAGGCGTTCGCGAACAGCTTCGCGAACTCCGCCTCGAGCGGCGACAGCGCAACGACTTCCGGCGCGATGCGTTCGAACAGGGCGGCCGCTTCGCGCTCGGCCTCCGGACTGGTGCCGCTGACGATCTGCGGCATCGCCTGCAATTCATTGAGGCCGTTGCCCTGCACGACGCGCTCCGGACAGAAGGCGATGCGCAGCTTGCGGCCCTTGCTGTCGAGCCACGAGGCGAGCCAGTCGGTCGTGCCGGGGAATACGGTCGAGCGCAGGATGACGAGCTGTCCGTCGGCGAGCCGCGGCAGCAGCGGCTCCACGCAGTCCTGCACCACGCGCCGCACCGGATTGAGGAACTCGTCGATCGGCGTGCCGATGGTGATGATGACGGGTCCGCCGGTCGAGATGCGGTCGGGGCCGTTCGAGAAGACGAGTCGCTTGTTGGCGAGCGCGCGCGCGAGCACCGGCTCGGCGCCGGTCTCGATGAAGGGCAGTTTGCCGGCGGCGAGCGTATCGAGCGTCGCCTGGTTGAGGTCGTTGACGTTGACGCGCAGGCCGGACTCGGCGAGCGCCAGCACCAGCGGAATGCCGACATGGCCGGCGCCGCCGACGACGGTGATGTCGGCGTTCTCGACCGTGGTCGGCGTGCTGCCGGAGGCGATCTCAGGACGGATGGTCATCGCAAAATCATAGTTGGATCGAGTCTCATGCGATAGGGGCGCTTAAAGGACGCGCGGCACGGGCAAGGGCGTGATCAGCTGTCCGCGGAAGCCCTTGGCACGCAGCTTCGGCGCCAGTTCGTCGGCGATGTGCCACGAGAAGATCAGCGCCGCGTCCGGCTGGTCCGCAAACAGCTTCGTCTCGTCGACCACCGGGATGCCGGTGCCCGGCATGCACTTGCCGATCTTCAGCGAGCCCTGGATCTCGACCACATAATCGATGATGCCTTCGTCGAGGCCGACATAGTTGACCATGGTCGAGGCGCGCGATGGCGCGCTGATGCCGGCGATGCGCGCGCCCTTTTCCTTGAGGTCGCGTAACATGCTCATGAGGCGCAGCTTCGACAGCACGACGTCGTCGCGGAACTTGGCAAGACGCTGCGCCATCGCTTCGCCGCGCGGCTCGGTCGCGAGCATCTTCGCGACGCTGTCCTGAATTTTCTGCGCACCCTTGCGCGCTGCATAGACGCGGATCGAGCCGCCATGGCTCGGGATCGGCCGCGCGTGGAACACTTCGAGACCATGCACCTCCAGCAGGTATTTGAGGCTGCCGAGCGAATAATAGCGCAGGTGCTCGTGATAGACCGTGTCGTATTGCAGCGTGTCGAGCAGCGGAATCAGGTAATGCGACTCGGAGATGAATACGCCTTTGTCGCCGAGCATCTCCACGATGCCCTCGACGATGGCATGCACGTCCTCGATATGCGCGAAGCAGTTGGCGGCGGTGACGACGCTCGCCGGCCCGTGCTTGGCCTTCACGTCCTTGGCGGTGTCGAGGCCGAAATAGCGCTGGATCGTGGGGATGCCGCGGTCGTTGGCGATCTTGCTCACATCCGTCGGCTCGATGCCGAGGATGCGGTGTCCGCCTTTCTGGAAATTGGAGATCAGCGTGCCGTCGTTCGAGCCGATGTCGACGATGAGATCGTCGGCCTTCAGTCCGAGCATTCTGGACGACTCGGCATAGAGGTCGGCGAAGTTGTCGCGCAGGAGCTTCGTCGTGCCGCTGGTGTAGGGATATTCGGGCGGGAAGATGATGACCGGATCGACGGCGAGGCCGAGTTGAACCAGCTCGCACTGCCGGCAGTGCAGGAGCTCGGTCGGGAACCACGGCTGCTGGCGCGGGACCTGACCGATCGGCACCATCTGGTTGACCGGCGGCATGTAGCCGAGCGAGAGCACCGCATCGAGCTTGTCGCTGCCGCAGATCTGGCACTGCTCGACGGGAACGCTTGCCGCCGTGCCGGCCGCGCGCGCGACTTTGGTGGGGAATGGCAAAGCGAACTCCTCGGGTAGCTACTTCTTCGGCGCCAGCGCGGCGTTGCGCCAGTACCAATCGACGGTGGCCTTGAGGCCTTCGTCGAGCGATACGCGCGGCTTATAACCGAGCCTTTGCAATTTTGAAATGTCGGGGCAGCGGCGCGGCGTGCCGCCGGCCTGCAGCGGCCCGGGCACGAGTTCGATATCGCGGCCGGCCAACCGCGCGATGCGGCGCGCGACGTCGGCGATCGCAACCTCGTCCATGGTGCCGACATGGTAAATGCCGAGGTGTTCGCCTTTCTCGCGCATTGCGATCACGCCGGCGACCAGGTCGTCGATGTAGCAGAAGCTGCGCGTCTCTTCGCCTGTGCCCTGGATATCGAAGCGCAGCGGCCCGGAGGCCTGCGCGTCGGCAAGCGTCTTCAGACGCAGCGCGAACTGCGGCACGACGTGCTCGAAGCCCATGTCGGGGCCGTACACGTTATGCGGCCGGAAGATCAGCACGCGCTCGAAGTATTTGCGGCCGAAATTGATCGCCATCAGCTCGCTGATCAGCTTGCCGCCGCCGTACGAATAGCGCGGATTGAGCGGGTCGGGGATCGACAGCGGCGCGCTCTCGTCGGTCGGGACCTGCGGCGGCGTCTGGTAGACCTCGGAGGACGAGGCGAGGATCAGGTTGCCGACGTTGTGTGCACGGCAGGCGTCGATGACGTTGATCATGCCGCGCACGCCGACATCGAGCACGAGGTCCGGCTGCGTGTAGAAGAATTCGGTGCCGTTGACGAAAGCGAGATGGTGGACCTCGTCCATGCCGGCGGTCGCGCGCGAAACGGCGTCCGCATTGCGGATGTCGCCGGCCATGAACTCGATGTCCTTATCGACCTCGGTGAGGCGGCGCGGGCGCCCGCGCGAATTATCGTCGAGCACGCGCACGCGATGCCCGGCCTTGACCAGCGCCTTCACGAGCCCGGCGCCGATGAAGCCGGAGCCGCCGGTGACCAGAATCTTCGCTGTGCTCACGCGCGCTCCATGGTTTCGGGCCGGACGTCGATCAAGCGACCCTCGCGGTGCGAACGCTGAGCCGCGTCGATCAGCTGCTGCACGCGATAGCCTTCGGGGAAGCCGGGCTTCGGCGCGACGCCGGTCTCGATCGCGTCGAGGAAGCCTTTGACCAGCCGCGACACCGGCGCAATGCGGCCGTCCGGATACTGCGCATCAGCCGGATCGTCGACCGGCACGCGCGCCAGCGCCGCCGCAGGCCGCCGCGCATGCCAAAGCTCGAAGCCGCGCATATAGTCGGCGCCGACATTGTTCAAAACGAGCGTGCCGTCCTCGCCATAGAACTCCAGCCGGTGCCCGGGCCCGAGATACGAGGCACAGCTCATCGACAGGCTCGCCGGCGCGCCGCTGGCAAAGGCGAGCGCCATTATCGCCGTCGTTTCCAGCGTGTGGTCACCGGGCAGGCCTCCAAGCCGCGCCGACAAGGACGCCAGCGGTCCGCCGAACCACTCGAGATAATGGAAACAGTGCGAGATGAAGTTGCCGAGCACGCCGCCCCCATCGCCGCCCGCCGTTTTCCAGCTCTGCATGCGCATTTGCGTTGCGCGGTTCTCGATGTGCCAGTGCACCGCGACGTGCCTCAGCGCACCGACGGCGCCGCCGCCGAGCATTTCCTTCGCGCGCTGCCACGCCGCGATTTGATGGAAGTTGAAGTCGATTCCCCCCGCGACGCCCTTGTCTCGCGCCGCCTCGAACATGGCCCGTGCGCCGGCAAGGTCGCTCGCCATCGGTTTTTCGGCGAAGACCGGCTTGCCGCGCGCGATCGCTTCGAGCGCGATCGAAGGCTGTAGGTCGGGTCGCGTGGCGATCGCGACCGCATCGATCTGGCCGTCCTCGACCAGGCCACGCCAGTCGCCATAGGCCTTGGCGACGCCGGCCGCCTCGGCGAGGCCGCGCGCGCGCGCCGGGTCGCTGCCGGCGAGCGCAACCACATCGCAGCGCGAATCGGCGCGGAAGGCCGGCAGCAGCACCGTCCTCCCGTAATTGCTGCCGACGATGCCGATGCGGATCATGATCCGAAGTCTTCCGTCATTCCTGCTGTCGCGCCACGGCCGCCTTCATGCGCACGTCGCGCGGCGAGCGCATGAGATATGTCGTGGCAAAGGCGTAGCGGTACCAGCGCAGATACACCGGCAGCCACTTGAAGATCTGGAAGCGGCTGGAGCCCTGCGTTCGCTCGAACCAGTTGGCCGGCACTTCGCCGATGCGCCAGCCGAGCCGATGCGCCTTCACCAGGAGTTCGATGCTGTAGCAGAAGCCGCGGTCCGATTCGATCAGGATATCGTCCACGACGCGGCGCGAGAACAAGCGGAAGCCATTCGAGGCGTCGCGCGTCGGCAGCCGCGCGAGGTGACGCAACGTGAAATTTCCGCCGCGCACCAGCATCGCCTTGAGCCACGGACAGCCGACCATGCTGCCGCCCGGCATGAATCGGCTGGCGCAGACGATGTCGCAGCCGGTCTCGGCCGTCCGCACCATCGCGTCGATAATTGTCGCGTTGTAGTGGTCGTCGGCCGGCAGCACGAGCGCGAACGGCGCGCGGCTCGCCGCGAAGCCGGTGACGATGGCGCCATGCACGCCACGTCCTGTGTTGCGCACGAACACGATATCCATCGCGCCGAGCGCGGCGCGGTTGTCGCGAATCGCCGGCAGGGTGTCGTCGTCCTCGCGGTCATAGCAGATCAGCACGCGGAACGGCGTCGTCACCGCGCTACCGAGCGCGCCGAGCGTGCGCAGGATGTTGCCGCCCTCGTTGTAGACCGGAATGACGATATCCAGTCGCGGCGGCGCTGCCGATGTCATGATGTGTTGCTTGGAACCGTTGCTGTGCCCAACGCCGATGAGCTTCGGCGTGACCCTCCGAAATCGACTATAGAGCGGTGGCCGACAAACGCGTCAAGACTGACATGGACGCTAATGGACTATAAAACAGGGCGACCAGTCGGGGTCGGGCGCGCCGCGGAACATGGCCGGTTTGAACAGCGATAACAATGTGTTGGCCGCTTCCTCCGGGCAGGCCTGGCGGCGCCTCGGCGCGCTGGTCCTGGTCATCGCCGCGCTCGGCCTGCCGGTCAATCAGATTTGGACCTACGCGCTTCTCATCGCCTCGGCGGTCATCATTTTCTGCGGTCAGGTGACGCCGCGCGGCCGCGCCTGGACGATCGCCGTGGCCGCGGTCGTCGCGGCCGGCACGATCGCGACCTTGATCGCGCCGGCGCCGATTGCCGAGGGCGAAAACATCTTCCTTGCCGGCAAGCCGGGCGACGTGCTCGCGCGCGATCTGCCCGGCGACGTCTACCAGTTCATGGCGGCGAAGTTCGACGCCGTCTATCCGCCTGCCGTGCAATGCAAGGATACGCCCGGCTGCTGGAAAGGCATGGGCGGGCCGGACAGGCTCTACGCGTTCTCGGCGGACGGCGTCTTCAACAATGCGGGCGCCTCACGCGCCGTCACCGGCATCGACTTCAGCGAGCCGGTGTGGCTGCGGCTCGGCTTCACCAACGACCGCCGCTACAACTGGGACACCGACGCGCCGGACGCGCATCGCGGCGACCGCGACCGCCGGTTCTGGGCCGGCCTGTGGCGCTGGCACACGGCGATGCCGTATTTCGTGATGTACAAGTTTCCCGCCGATTACATCGGCGCGCGTCTGTGCTGGCGGGGCGACGTGCTGTGGCAGCGCGCCGATGGTCATTACCAGGCGCTGTCGCACCAGAGCATGGATTGCCGCGACATGACCGCGGCCGATGTCGGGCGGCCGATCTATGGCGTCGGCATCGATACCAGGGCGCTGGCGATGAAGCTCGTTGCGCCGGCGGGCGTGTCGGCGCGGCTCGTCCTCGGCTCCGTGCTGCGCATTGCCGCCGTCCTCGCCGTGCTGATCCTGCTGGTCTGCGTGCGCTGGCGCGCCATCGCGCCCGTATTCGCGCTGGTTGCGCTCGCCGCCGCGGTGGTCGCCGTCGACGATGCGAGCTTCCTCGGCGGCTGGCGGCCGATGGACGGCGGCGACGACGGCCTGTTCTACACTGGCGTCGGACGTGAAATCCTCGAGCAATTGCTCGCCGGCCATATCGGCGAGGCGCTCAAGGGCGGTGAGAGCGTGTTCTATTACGGTGGGCCGGCACTGCGCTATCTGCGTGCGCTGGAGATGGTCGTCTTCGGCGACACCAATCTCGGCTATCTGTCGCTGGTCCTGTTCATGCCGGTCATCGTCTGGCGGCTGTTCGCGCGTTTTCTCGACGAGACCTTTGCATGGCGGCTTGCGCTTCTCTTCACCGTGCTGCCGCTCGGCGAGGTTTTCGGCACCAGCTTCTTTCATTACGCCAAGTGGGCCGGACGCGGCTTCGCCGATCCGGTCATGCACATCTGCCTGCTCTGGGGCATCCTGGTGATTGCCGGCCAGCGCCGCGAGACGGAGCGCGCCGTCGCGGCGCTTGGCGGCGCGTTCCTGCTCGCGCTCGCCGTCTGCACCAAGCCGGTGGTCGCGCCGACGGCCGGCATTATCCTCACGGGCGCCGGCCTGATGGGGCTTTATCGTGGGCAATGGGCGCGCGCCGTCGCGCTCTGCATCGGCTTTTCGCCCGTGCTTCTCATGCCGCTGCACAACTGGGTGTTTGGTCACCAGTTCGTGCTGCTCAGCACCAACGCCAATCTGCCATCGCTTCAGGTGATGCCGCCGGCGGCGTGGCTCGCGGCGCTGGGCGAGCTCGCGACGCTGCACTGGGGCGGCGCCGAGCTGCATCGCGCCGTCGTTCAGCTCGGCGACTGGCTGAGCGGCCCGAGCGGTCTCAAGGTCTTCATCCCGCTGCATGCCGCCGCCGTCGCCACGGTGGTCTGGGTCGCGCTGCGCGGCCGCTCATTCGATCCCTGGCTGCGTATCATCGCTGTCGCCGTGATCGCCGAATACGGCGCGGCGCTGTTCTATGCGGCGACGGCGCGCTATTTCTTCTCCATGTGGTTCCTGACGCTTCTGGTCGTTCTGGCCGTCATCGCGCGCAAGCTGCCCGCGTTCCTCGACCGGCACGGCTACAAGCGCAGCCGCGAGGCGCTCGAGCGTTCTTTCGGCTATTCTCTCGCCAAGGCTTCGTAATCGAAACAGCGGACTGAACCCATGAGCGACAAACCAGTTGGCATCGCGAACGGCCTCACCAATTACGGTGACCGTGACTTCTCGCTCTATCTGCGGCGCTCGTTCGCGCAGTCCATGGGCTATTCGCTCGACATGCTGAAGAAGCCGGTGGTCGGCATTGCCTACACGCCGTCCGGCTTCAACAATTGCCACCGGCATTTCCCCGAGCTCCTCCAGGCGGTGAAGCGCGGCGTGCTCGCCGCCGGCGCTCTGCCGGTCGAATTTCCCACCATCTCGCTCGGCGAGGTGTTCCTCAATCCGACCAGCCTGAAATTTCGGAACCTGATGTCGATCGACACCGAGGAAATGATCCGCGCCCAGCCGATGGATGCGGTCGTTCTGATGGGCGGCTGCGACAAGACCGTGCCGGCACAGCTCATGGGCTGCGTTTCGGCCGCCAAGCCTGCGGTGATGCTGATCGGCGGGCCGATGATGACCGGCCGCTATCACGGCGAGCGTCTCGGCGCCTGCACCGACTGCCGCCGCTTCTGGGCCATGTACCGCGCCGGCAAGGTGAGCGACGAGGAGATCAATGTCGTCGAGAGCCGCCTCGCCACGACGGCGGGCAGCTGCGCGGTGATGGGCACCGCCTCGACCATGGCCTGCATCACCGAGGCGCTCGGCATGTGCCTGCCGGGCACCGCCGCGATTCCCGCCGTGCACGCCGACCGCCTGCGCGCGGCTGAAGCGACCGGCGCGCTCGCCGTGCGCATGATCGGCTCGCAACTGACGCCCGACAAGATCGTCAACCGCAAGTCGGTCGAGAACGCGCTGCGCGTGCTGCTCGCGATCGGCGGCTCGACCAATGCCGTCATCCATCTCACCGCCATCGCCGGCCGCGCCGGCGTGCCGGTGTCGCTCGAACGCCTGAACGAATTGTCCGACACCACGCCGGTGCTGGTGAACCTCAAGCCGGTCGGCAACGGCTATATGGAGGACTTCTTCGCCGCCGGTGGCGTCGGCGCGCTGTTGCGTGAACTGAAGGACCTCCTGCATCTCGACGTCATGACCGTCACCGGCGAGACGCTCGGGCAACGGCTCTCGGCCGACGAGGGCGACGGCTTCGTCGACCGCACCATCATCGCCGAGCGCAATAAGCCGCTCGAGCCGCAGGGCGGCCTCGTCGCGCTGTTCGGCAACCTCGCGCCGCAGGGCGCGATCCTCAAGCGCTCCGCCGCCGACGCGACCCTGTTCGAGAACGAAGGCCGCGCCGTGGTGTTCTCCTCGCTGGAGGACCTCGCCGCGCGTGTCGACGATCCGGCGCTCGACGTCACCGCCAAGGACATCATGGTGCTTCAGAACGCCGGGCCGCATTCCACGACCGCGATGCCCGAAGCCGGTTATCTGCCGATCCCGAAGAAGCTCGCGAGCGCCGGCGTCAAGGACATGATCCGCGTCTCAGACGCGCGCATGAGCGGCACCGCATTCGGCACCATCGTGCTGCATGTGACCCCGGACGCGGCGTCGGGCGGCACGCTCGGCCTCGTGCGCACCGGCGACCGCATCAAGCTGTCGGTGAAAGATCGCCGCATCGATCTTATGGTCGACGAGGCGGAATTGAAGAAACGCGCCGCGGCGAAACCACCCGAGCCGCCGGCGCCGGCACGCGGCTATTCCAAGCTCTACGCGAAGGAAGTGCTCGGCGCCGACGAAGGCTGCGACTTCGCGTTCCTGAAGGCGCGGTGAGCGGCGCATTGTCGCGTTGACTTTCGCGGTTCCGCGCTTAGCTTTCCTCATGTTATGCGCAGCACGATCACACACATCTGCATTGCGGGCCGCCTGAACTTTGGCGGCTAGCCCGGCCGAGCACGCTCGTCCGGGACAATTCCACTTACAGCAAAAAACCTGAATTTCGCGACGTTGCCGGCTGTTGGCGGGGATTCCCGCGCCGTCGGCCGCGGCCGCATATTGGAATGGGTGCATCGATGATGGTCGCGGCGACGATTACCGTGCTTCTCGCCTGGCTCGCTTTCGTGTGGATCGTCGATCCGGATGGTTTTGGCAAACCGCGTCGGGCGGCGCATCGGAGGCCGGAATGACCGTCATCCGGATCACCGATCTGTTGGCGCCTTCCAGGGTCTTTCCGCATCTTGCCGTGAGAGACAGGGAGGAATTGCTACGGACGCTCGCTCTGCACCTGGCGACGGAAGCGGGGAGGCCCGCGGACGATCTGGTGGCCGCTGTCGTCGCCGCGGCGGATCGTCCGGCGTTGATGATCCGCGGGGGCGTTTCGCTGCTGCACATCTTCGTCGTCGATCTGCCGGGTCCGATTGCAATTGTCGCTCGGCTTCGGCATCCGCTCGATCTCGACGGAACGGGCGGATGCGGCACCGATGTCGTTGCGCTGCTTGCGAGTCCGGCGGCAGGCGTCGACGGCCACCTTCGCGCGCTTGCCTGCCTGGCGCGACGCTTGCGGCGCTCGGACGTGCTCGCGCATGTGCGAGCGACAAAGCAACGCGACCTCATGTATCTCGCGCTGACGAGCGATGAATGGTGCGCTCCACATGGCGCGGCAGGGTCGAGCAATTCCGGTCGCGGCCCTTCAGCGGCGTAGCAGCAGGTCCAACATGAATCCGGAAGAGAACAGGAAGACAATGGAAGCAACACCCGCCGCATTGCGGCATCTCACCCCGCGCTTGACACTCTCCGCCGAAGACTTTGGGCGGCTATCGGCGCTGGTGCAGACGACAATGTCGACTGCTCCGGACCTCGCCGAGGTGCTCGCGGGCGAACTCGATCGGGCACATGTTCTCGCCGCCGGCAGGCGGCCGCAAGATATCGTCAGCATGAACAGTGAGGTTGAGTTCCGCGACGACGGGAGCGAACGCGTCCAGCGGATGACGCTGGTCTATCCGGCCGACGCCGATGTATCCAAAAACAGGCTTTCCGTGCTCACGCCCGTAGGCGCCGCGCTGATCGGCGTGCGCGCCGGCGAATCCATCACCTGGGAAACGCCAAGCGGGCAGCTTCGAAAGCTCACCGTCCTGTCCGTCAAGGATCCGTGAGTCCGACGGGCCGGCGAATGAGAGTATCGTGCCGGCCGACGGCACGATACGCCATTCCGAAGTTCGGGCTCACCGATTCAAATACCGCTTCTCGATCATGCAGTGCACGCCTTTGACGCCGTTGACGACCTGCGTGATGCGAAGGTCGGCGGTGAGGCTCGCCAGTGCATAGGCCTGGTAGCGGTCGATGCCGTTGCGCGCCGCGATGAGGTCGATCATTTGCCGCAGCGCGATCTTGGTGCATTCGTCGAGATCGGGATCGAAGCCCATGGTGATGACGTGCGTCGGCGTCTCTGCGCGCGGCCATTGCAGGCTCATGTCCTCGCGCACGCTCAAGCGGAACGTGCCGATGAGCCCGGTCTCGATGGCGGTGATGCAGACCTCGCCGTCGCCCTGCGCGCCGTGGCCGTCGCCGACCGAGAACAGCGCGCCGTCCGTGAAGATCGGCAGATAGAGCGTCGCGCCGGCGACGAGCTCCTTCAGGTCCATGTTGCCGCCGTTCGGGCGCGGCGGCGGCGTATTGATCGTGCCCCAAGACGCCGGCGGCGCGACCGCCATCACGCCGAAGAAGGGCCGGAGCGGAATCTCCGCGCCCCATGGCATGCGGCCGACCATGCGCGCCTTGTCGATCGCGACATGAAAGATTCGGTAATCGGGAAACTCGTCGGGCAGGGCGCCGGCCGTCGGACGGATCAGCGTGTAGCCCCAGTCGAGCGACGGTTCGATGGCCTCGATGTCGACCTGAAGCACCTGTCCCGCCTTGGCGCCGCGGACCGCGACCGGCCCGGTGCACATGTGCGCGAGGAAGCGCTGGCCTTCGTTCGCCTTGTGGATCGCCGGCAGCGCCGGCGGGATCGTGAAAGGGGCCGGCGGCATGTGCTGCGGAGCGCCGGAGACGGACGACATGACGACGCGGGCGCCGCTGTCGACGGTGAGCACGGGCGCGAGATCGGCGCTGAAATAGCCCCAGTGCACCGTGTCCGGCCCGGCCTCGAGGCGCGGGATCGTTGCGCTCATGGTGATCTCCCTTGTCGCTTGTCGCGACCAGACTAGGGCAAGGCACTCAGCCGTGACCAGTGCCGGCGGCGCGGTCGAGCTCTGCAATGGAATCGCGCAGTTCGGCCGCGAGCGTCAGCAGCGGTCGCTCCAGTTGGCGCACGACGGCAGCGACGCTCTTGTCCGTCGTCACGCTGACGTTGAGGGCGTGCACCGGCCGCCGCGGCAATACGAGCGGCGTCGCCAGCGCGACCACCTGCGGCTGCCAGGAGGCGACGCAGTAGCCTTTTTCCGCGACGCTGTGGGCCGCCGCGGCGATGTCCGCTTCAAGCCGGCGCCACCGGCTGCGCCGCCTGGTGCGCCATTGCGCCATCAGCGCGACGCGCTCGTCCGCCGGCGCGACCGCGAGCCAGGCGCGGCCGAGCGCGGTCAACTCGGTCGGCACGCGATGGCCGGAGACGACCGAGCGCTCGCGGCCTTTGGGGTTGAACCGCACCGACTCGAGATAGACCATCTCGTCGCCGTCGCGCACGGCGAGGCCGACATTGATGCGCAGACGCCGTGCCAGCGCCGCCATTGGTGGCGTTGCGACCCGCAGCACCGAGGAGCCGGAGCGCATGGCGTGGCCGAGGGTCAGCACCGGCGCGGCGAGCCGGTAGGCGCGCTCGCCCGAATCGTGCTCGAGGAAGCCGGCTTCGACCAGCGTCTGCGTCAGGCGGCTGATGCTGGCGCGCGGCAGGCCTGTGCGCTCGGCGATGTCGCCATTGCCGAGCAGCTCCGTGCCGGGACGGAAGGCGCGCAGGACGGCGATACCGCGCTCGAGCGAGCGATTGAGCGGCGAGCGTCCGGGGCGTGTCATGGTCCAAGTTTAGCCGGCGGGCACCAATTCCACCAGATGGAATTGCGGCCGATCCGGCCGCGGCCCGCCCGTGCTAAGGGACGCCGCAAGACGTCACAAGAACAGTTGGAAACCGGAGGCCGCCGATGCTCGCTCGAACCCGTTTCGCTCTCCTCCTTGCCGCGCTCGCCGGCCTCGCGCTCACGGCGCCCGCGCATGCCGACGACTTTGCGGCCACGACGACGCGCATCGTCGTGCCCTTCGCGCCCGGCGGCGGCACCGATATCATCTCGCGCACCCTGGCGCAGGAGATGCAGAAGAACCTTGGCGGCACGGTCATCGTCGAGAACAAGCCCGGCGCCGGCACCATCATCGGCACCGAATACGTCGCCAAGGCGCAAGCCGACGGCCACACGCTGGTGATGGCGACCTTCGCGCATGCGGTGAACCCGAGCCTGCGCGCCAAAATGCCCTACGACACCGACAAGGATTTCGCGCCGGTGGCGCTGGTCGCGCGCTCGTTCAACATCGTCGTCGTCAATCCCAATTCCGGCATCAATTCGATCGGCGACCTCGTCAAGATGGCGAAGGAGAAACCGGACGGACTCAACTACGGCACCTTCGGCCCCGGCACCTCGGCGCATCTCGCCGGCGAATTGTTCAAGAGCCTGGCGCACGTGAAGCTCACGGCCGTGCACTACAAGGGCGCGGCCCCGGCAATCACTGACCTCATGGGCGGCACCATCCAGGTGATGTTCACGACGGTCGCCAGCGCCGCGTCGCTGATCAAGGCTGGCAAGCTCAAGGCGCTTGCGGTCACCTCGGCCAAGCGCGCCTCGGCCTTCCCCGACGTGCCGACCGTCGCCGAGGCCGGCGTCCCCGGCTACGCCGCCGAAAGCTGGTACGGCCTGCTGGCGCCGGCGAAGACGCCGCCGGCGGCCATCGCCGTGCTCAACAAGGCGGTCGACGCCTCGCTGCATTCGCCGGCCTTCAACACGCTGGTGCAGAACGAGGGTCTGATCATGGTCGGCGGCGCGCCGGACACGCTCGCCACATACATCGCCGGCGAAGAGGCGCGCTGGCGCAAGGTCGTCAACGACGCCGGCATCAAGATCGAGTAGCGCCAATGACAAAACTCGTCGAACTGAAGATCGAGGACACGGTTGCGATCGTCACGCTGAATCGGCCGGAGGTGCGCAACGCCATCAACGACGCGATGCGCAGCGAATTCGTCGCCGTTCTCGAAAGCATCGCCAAGGACGACACGGTGCGCGCCGTCGTGCTGACCGGGCAGGGCAAGGCGTTCTGCGCGGGCGGCGACATTGCCGGCATGAAGGAGCGGCTGAAGGCGCCCGCGGGCGAGGTCGGCTTCAACGGCTGGCGACGTCAGGGCCAGGTGCACAACAGCGTCGGCCTCCTGCACGGCATGCCGAAGCCGGTGATCGCCGCCGTCAACGGCGCCGCCGCGGGGCTCGGCTGCGACATGGCGCTCGCCTGCGACTTCATCGTTGCGTCGGACGCGGCGATGTTCACGATGAGCTTCGTCAAGCGCGGCCTCGTCTCGGACGGCGGCGGCATGTATTTCCTGCCGCGCCGCGTCGGCCTGCCGAAGGCGAAGGAATTGATCTTCACCGGCCGCAACGTCGACGCCAAGGAAGCGCTCGCCATCGGTCTTGCCGATCGCGTCACCGCGTCGGACAGGCTCGTCTCCGATGCCGCCGCCTGGGCGCGCGAACTGAGCCAGGGCTCGCACGTGTCGATCGCCTTTTCCAAGGCGATTCTCGACCGCACCTTCGAATCGAGCGAGGAGCACGTGTTCGCGCTCGGCCGCGAGGCGCAGGCCGTGTGCTACACGTCGCAGCAGCATCGCGATGCGGTCGAGGCATTCCTGAACAAGTCCGCGCGCTAGATGTCCGTCGTCGACCGACTGCTGAAGCCGCGCAGCGTCGCCATCGTCGGCGCCTCGGCGGATACGGCCAAGCTCACCGGCCGTCCGCTCGCCTATCTCGAGAGATACGGCTTCACCGGCACGGTCTATCCGGTCAATCCGCGCGTCGAGGCGATCGGCAAACACCGCTGTTATGCCGACATCGCGGCGCTGCCCGAAGCGCCGGACGTCGCGCTCGTGCTGCTCGGCGCCGACCGCGTGATCGACGCAGTGCGCGCGCTCGCCGCGCGCGGCACGCCCGCGGCGATCGTGCTGGCGAGCGGCTTCGGCGAGAGCGGGCCTGGGGGCAAGGCGCGGCAGGAGGAACTCAGGCGCGCCGCCGGCTCGATGCGGCTGCTCGGCCCAAACACGATTGGCCTCGTCAATGTCACCGACGGGATCGTGCTATCGGCGAGCAATGCGCTGGTCACCGACGCGATCGTCGCCGGCAAGGTCGCGCTGGTGTCGCAGAGCGGCGGCATCCTCGGCTCGGTGCTGTCGCGGGCGCAGAGCGCGGGTCTCGGCTTCTCCAAATTGATCGCCACCGGCAACGAGAGTGACCTCGAGGTGGCCGATTTCATCGATCATCTCGCCGGCGACGACGCCACGCGCGTGATCGCCCTCTATCTCGAAGGCCTGCGCAACCCTGAGGCCTTCAAGGCCGCGGTCGCGCGCGCGCGGGCCGCGGGCAAGCCGGTGGTCGCTTTCAAGGTCGGACGCTCCGAATCCGGGGCGCGTTCGGCGGTGTCGCACACCGGCGCGCTCGCCGGCTCCGACGCCGCCTACGATGCCTTGTTTCGGCAGTATGGCGTCATCCGCGCTGAGCGTTATTCCGATCTCATCGATATTCCGCTGGCGCTGAGCACGGGACGGACGCTGAAAGGCAAGCGCGTCGCCATCATCACCTCGACCGGCGGCTCGGCGAGCCTCCTGGCCGACGCCGTGGGACTCGCCGGCTTCGAGACGCCGCCGCCGGACGAGACCACCGCGGCGAAGCTCGAGGCGCTTCGCATCGACGGCGCGACGCTCGACAACAATCCGATCGACGTCACGCTCGCCGGCGTGAAGACAGAGACCTTCCGCACCATCCTCGACGCCGTCACCGCGAGCTCCACGTACGACGCGGTCGCGGTCGTGCTCGGCTCCTCGGCGCTGCGGGAGCCGGAGACGGTGGGCCTCCCCTTGCGCGACTGCGCGGCGCGAAGCGGAAAGCCGGTGATCGGCTTCGTCAGCCCGGACGCGCCGCAACTCGTGCGCACGCTCAATCTCGCCGGCGTGCCGACCTTTGCCGCGCCGGAAAGCTGCGCCACCGCGCTTTCGGCGATGCGGCGCGTGAGCGAGGCACGCGGCATTGCGCCTGCTCCTGCGCCATCGATGACGGTGAGCGACGAGGTGCGCTCGCTGCTCAAGTCCGGGCCGCTCAACGAAGCCGAGAGTAAGCGGCTGTTCGCCGCGTTCGGCATTCCGGCAACGCGCGAGGTCGTCGCGGCGACGCCAGCTGAAGCGGCAGAAGCGGCGAGGGCGTTCGGCGGCAATGTTGTCGTCAAGATCCTGTCGCGCGCGGTGCTGCACAAGTCGGAGATCGGCGGCGTTGCGGTCAATGTCGCAGCCGCCGACGTCGCGCGCACCTGCGAGGCGATGGCGGCGCGCTTCGCGCAGGCGACGCACGCGCAGCCGGAAGGCTTCCTAGTGCAGGAACTCGTCACGGGCGGCGTCGAATTGATCCTCGGCTGCACCCGCGACGCTCAGCTCGGCCTCACCATCCTGCTCGGCATGGGCGGCGTCACGGCCGAGCTCTATCGCGATACCGCGCTCAGGCTCGCGCCGCTCGCGCGCGTCGACGCCGAGACGATGATCGCCGAATTGAAGTCGGCGCGGCTCCTCTCCGGGTTCCGCGGCCGCCCCAAGGCCGACGTCGCCGCGCTCGCCGATGCCATCGTCGCCTTCTCGCAGATGGCGATGACGATCGGCGACCGGCTCGCCGAGGCCGAGATCAACCCGCTGTTCGTGCTGCCCGACGGCGTCCTCGCCGGCGACGGTCTCGTGGTGGTCAAAAGCTGAGCACCTATACCGCGGCCGATCTGGACGCGCCGCGGCACGCTGAGTACGGTCGCGCTGGCTGGGGACTTCGCAACTCAAAATGGCTCTGTCATCTGCCGATCGCCGCGGCATCACCTGCCTCATCGTCGGCGGCGTCGGTTTCAGCGCGTCGGACGCGCTGACCAAGCTGAGCACGCTGTCGCTGCCGTTCGGCGAGGTGCTCGCCGTGCGCGGCCTGTTCACCAGCCTCCTGTTCCTGGTGTTGCTCGTGGCCCGTCGTCAGGCCGCTGACCTGATGGTGGTGACCAATCGCGCGGTCCTCGGACGCACCTTGTTCGACCTCTTCGGCACGGTCACCTTCGTGCTCGCGATCAGCAATGCGCGCCTCGCCGATTCCACGGCGATCGTGCTGTCCTCGCCGATCTTCATGACCTTGCTCGCCGTCATCATATACGGCGAGAAGGTGCGCTGGCATCGCTCCTCGGCGATCGTCCTCGGCATCGCCGGCGTGGTGCTGATCACCAAGCCGCAGCCCGACACCTTCAGCTACTGGACCTTGCTCGCCGCCGTGGCGGCGATCTGCTCGGCCGGGCGCGATCTCGTCACGCGCAGCATCGGCGCGCACGTTAATTCGCTGGCGGTGGCGTTCTGCGCCACGGCGATCATCGGCGTGTTCGGCGGCGCCTTGTCGACGGTGCGCGGCGACTGGATCGCCATGGATACCCGGGTCACGCTCGTCCTGGCGGCGACGGCGGTCTGCTACGCGCTCGGCATGACGCTCAACGTGCAGGCGTTCCGCGGCCCGATCACGGTGTCGCTGGTGTCGCCGTTCCGCTACGTCATGCTGGTGTGGTCGATGATCTTCGGCATCGGCCTGTTCGGCGAGACGCCGGACGTCTTCACCATCGTCGGCTCGGTGATCATCATCGTCAGCGGCCTCTACGTGCTCCACCGCGAGATGATCGTCGGACGCACGCTGACGGCAACCGCGCCGGAGCGGTGAGCATCACGGGACATACAGGTTGAGGGCGGCGTGAATGGTGCTGCCGGAGTGGATTGAACACTCGACCTCCCCCTTACCAAGGGGGTGCTCTACCACTGAGCTACGGCAGCTTGAGACAGCCGCGGACCCCGTACGGTGGGGCTGCGAATGCGGGCGGATACCTGCCACAACCCCTCCGGTGGCGCAAGGCAATGCGCGCGCCTTGCCTCGGCGTGGCGCGAGGCGCTAGGAGGCCTGCATGACGCAGGACAAAGGCGGTAAAATCCCGCCCGGGAAGGATGCCCGCGACGAGCGGCTGAAAGCCGCGCTCCGCGAGAATTTGCGCCGGCGCAAGGCGCAGATCCGCGACCGTCGCGAAAATGACGCGACGGACGCGGCATCGGCGGAACCGGAAGCGGGGCCAAAGCGATAGGAAGGGTCCGGGAGCGGACTTCGCCGTATTCGGGCGGCGTAGCTTCAGGGTAACTGTGCAACAAAAAGTTGCTTTGCAGGCGGGCGGGCCGGGTCCATAGACCTCGGGAGCCGGGACGCGGGCGGCAAAGCGGGCGGGGCGAGAATGGATCGGATACGCATTGTCGGCGGCCAGCGCCTGAACGGGGTGATCCCGATCTCGGGCGCCAAGAACGCCACGCTGCCGCTGATGATCGCGAGCCTGCTCACCGAGGAGCCTTTGATCCTCGAGAACGTGCCGCGGCTCGCCGACGTCATCCAGCTCCAGCGCATCCTCGGCAATCACGGCGTCGACGTGATGATCAACGGCAAGCGTCCGGGCGACGATCCGCACGCCGGCCGCACCATCACGCTGTCGGCCAAGAGCATTGTCGACACCACCGCGCCCTACGAGCTCGTCTCCAAGATGCGCGCCAGCTTCTGGGTCGTCGCGCCGCTGGTCGCGCGCATGGGCGAGGCGAGGGTGTCGCTGCCCGGCGGCTGCGCCATCGGCACGCGCCCCGTCGACCTGCTCATCATGGCTCTGGAGGCGCTCGGCGCCGAAATCGAGATCGACGCCGGCTATGTCATCGCGCGCGCCAGGAACGGCCTGCGCGGCGGCGAGATCAATTTCCCCAAGGTGACCGTCGGCGGCACGCACACCGCGATCATGGGCGCCGTGCTCGCGCGCGGCACGACCGTGATCGAGAACGCGGCGCGCGAACCCGAGGTCGGCGATCTCGCCGACTGCCTCAACAAGATGGGCGCGAAGATTTCCGGCGCAGGCACCTCGCGCATCGTCATCGAGGGCGTGGCACGGCTGTCCGGCGCGCGGCACTCGGTGCTGCCCGACCGCATCGAGACCGGCACCTATGCGATGGCCGTGGCGATGACCGGCGGCGACGTGCTGTTGCAGAACACGCGGCCCGAGCTCCTGCAGTCGGCGCTCGACGTGCTCGTCCAGGCGGGCACGACCGTGACGCCGACCAACGAAGGCATCCGCATCGCGCGCAACGGCTCGGGCCTGATGCCGGTCGACGTCACCACCGCGCCGTTCCCCGGCTTCCCGACCGATTTGCAGGCGCAGCTCATGGCGCTGATGACGCGCGCCAAGGGCACATCGCGCATCACCGAGACGATCTTCGAGAACCGCTTCATGCACGTGCAGGAGCTCGCGCGTCTCGGCGCGCGCATCAGGCTCGACGGCGACACCGCGACCATCGAGGGCGTCGAGCGGCTCAAAGGCGCGCCGGTGATGGCGACCGACCTGCGCGCCTCGGTGTCGCTGGTCATCGCAGGCCTTGCGGCGGAAGGCGAGACGACGGTCAACCGCGTCTATCACCTCGACCGCGGCTTCGAGAAGCTCGAAGAAAAGCTCGGCGCCTGCGGCGCCGCCATCTCGCGCATCAGCGACTAGGCAATCTCCGTTCTGGACGGCGGCCCTCCCTTCAGTATTGTTCGCGAAACAAAAGCGGGGAGGCCGAGCACTATGCCCACCATCAAGGTCATGAGCGCCGGCGCGGTGAAGACGATGGTCGCCGCGCTTGGCGCGGAGTTCGAGCGCGAGAGCGGCAACACGATCGACTACAACTTCGGCACCGCCGGCGCGCTGCGCGAGCGCGTCAAGGGCGGTGAGGTGGCCGACCTCGTCGTGTTGTCCGAATCTGCCATCGCCGAGCTGGCGAAGCTCGGCCTCGTCGTGCCCGGCACCGTCTCCGATCTCGGCCGCACCGTCACCGGCGTCATCGTGCGCGAGGGCTCAGCCCGGCCGGACATCGCGACACCGCAGGCATTCATCGCGGCGCTGCGCAACGCCCGCAGCGTCGCCTACACCGATCCGAAAGCAGGCGGCTCCGGCGGCATCATGTTCGCCGCGATGCTGGACAAGCTGGGGCTCGCCGCCGAGGTCAACGCCAAGGCGGTGCTGGGCAAGGGCGGCTTCGACGTGTCGCAGATCGTCGCCGACGGCCGGGCCGAGATCGGCACCACCTTCATCAGCGAGGCGCTGCCGGTGAAGGGCCTCACCGTGGTCGGCCCGCTGCCGGGCGACCTGCACAACACCAACACCTATACCGCCGCCGTCCATGCCCGGGCCGCGAACCCGGCCGGGGCGGAGGCCTTCCTGCGCAAGCTCACCGCACCCGCCACCCGCGCCCGCTGGACCGCGGCCGGGCTGGAGCCGGCGTTTCCCGCGTGACCCGCACCTTGCGGGACTGAGACGGCTTCCCTAGTTACCCGGCAACGGGAGCGCGACGGCCATGGATCAGCTCAAATTCGTCGTCCTCGATGACGAGGACCTCGCAGTCGTCTCGACGCATTTGCAGGACGCGGTGCTCAAGGTCTCCGACGTCCTGTGGCGTCCGCAGGAGAAGCGCCTCGTCGTGGCGCTCAACCGCTTCGACTGGGAAAGCGCCCAGGCCGCCGATCATCCCGCCTACCGCCGCCGCCGCGCCGCGCTCCGCTTCGAGCGGGTGCTGTCCTGCAAGTGCCGGCAGGTCGACCCCGCCGGAAAGGACGCCGTGCTCAATCTGCTCGCGGTCGAGTTCTCGCCCACCGAGGCCCCGTCCGGCATTGTCACCCTGACTTTTTCGGGTGATGCGGCGCTGCGGCTCGAAGTCGAGTGCCTGGAGGCCGAGCTCGCCGACCTCGGTCCCACCTGGACCACGGGCTGCTGCCCGGCGCATCTTGACGCCGAAGCCGAGGCGTCCCTGAGCCAGTCCTCCTGACGCTAAAAAATTCTCCGGAAATCGACCGGTTTTGCGCCGGCAACCTTGCAAGCGGCCTGGAGTAATGGCGTAGTTCCTGCGTTCACCAACAGGGGGTACCTCATGCGGAAGTTTGTCATTGCGGCGGCGCTGCTCCTCGCCGGCGGGTTGCTGAGCGGCTCTCCAGCCAAGGCGGAAGTGGGCTGCCTCTGCGCGACCTGGAACAAGGCGCCGGTCTGCACGGATTCGGTTCTCTCCTGCACCGGCAAGATGTCCGGCGCATGCGTCGCGCCGTGCGACTACAAGGCCCCGAAGATGTCGAAGATGAAGGCCAAGAAGAAGAAAAAGGGCTGATAACGCTTTCGACTGCGGTCGAGGCTGCAAGGCTCCGCTTCGGCGGAGCCTTTTGTTTTCGGCGGCCTTCGGCCGCGAGGGTTGACGCTGGGCGGCGCTTCCCCCATTCACGTCCGGCAGGCCGGGCGGTCCCGGCAGGAACCGCGTTCATGCCTCTTCGTCTCGACGCCCAGGCGCCCGATTTTGCCGACCGGTTTCGCGCGTTTCTCGACGTGAAGCGCGAGGCCGCGCCGGACGTCGAAGCCACGGTCCGCGCAATCATCGCCGACGTGGCGAGCCGCGGCGATGCCGCCCTGATCGACTATACGCGCAAATTCGACCGCATCGACCTGACCAAGGCGGGCTTGCGCGTCAGCGCCGCCGAGATCGACGCGGCCGAGAAAGCTTGCGACCCGCAGGCGCTCGCCGCGCTCAAGCTCGCACGTGATCGCATCGAGGCCTATCACCGGCGCCAGTTGCCCAAGGACGACCGCTTCACGGATGCGCTCGGCGTCGAGCTCGGCTCGCGCTGGACCGCGGTCGAGGCGGCCGGCCTCTACGTGCCCGGCGGCACCGCGGCCTATCCGTCCTCTGTGCTGATGAACGCGGTGCCGGCCAAGGTCGCCGGCTGCCCGCGTCTTGTGATGGTCGTGCCGTCGCCGGACGGCAAGCTCGTGCCGCTGGTGCTCGCCGCCGCGAAACTCGCCGGCGTCGACGAGGTCTACCGCATCGGCGGTGCGCAGGCGGTGGCCGCGCTCGCCTACGGCACCGAGACGATCAAGCCGGTCGTCAAGATCGTCGGTCCCGGCAATGCCTGGGTGGCGGCGGCCAAGCGGCTCGTCTTCGGCAAGGTCGGCATCGACATGATCGCCGGCCCCTCCGAGGTGCTGATCCTCGCCGACAACACCGGCAATCCGGACTGGATCGCCGCCGACCTCCTGGCGCAGGCCGAGCACGACGTCAGCGCGCAGTCGATCCTGATCACCGACGACGCCGCGCTTGCCGCCGCCGTCGAGAAGGCGGTCGAGGCGCAGCTCAAGACCCTGCCGCGCGCCGACGTGGCTTCGGCTTCATGGCGCGACTTCGGCGCGATCATCATGGTGCCCAGGCTCGCCGACGCGATTCCCCTGGTCGATCGCCTCGCGCCGGAGCACCTCGAGATTGCCGCGCGCGACGCCGACGGCCTCGCCGCGCAGATTCGCAATGCCGGCGCCATCTTCATCGGCGCACATACTCCCGAAGCCATTGGCGACTACGTCGCCGGCTCCAATCATGTGCTGCCGACGGCGCGCTCGGCGCGGTTCTCCTCCGGCCTCGGCGTGCTCGACTTCATGAAACGCACCTCGCTCCTCAAATGCGGGCCGGAGCAGCTGCGCGCGCTCGGGCCCGCCGCCATCTCTCTCGGGGAGGCCGAGGGTCTGGGCGCACATGCCCGCTCGGTGTCGATCCGCCTCAATCTCTGATGACCACGCCCAAGACATCCGCGGCCATGAAGCACCGCCTCGTTTCCGTCGAGCTCGACGAGGAATCGATCGGCCGCTCCAATCCGGATGTCGAGCACGAGCGCAAGATCGCCATTTACGATCTCCTCGAGCAGAACGCGTTCACGCCGGTCGGCCACGAGGACGAGGGGCCTTTCGCGCTGCGTCTGTCGATCACCGGCGCACGCCTCGCCTTCGACATTCGCAACGCCGAAGGCAAGCCGATCGTCGCGCATCTGTTGTCGCTCACGCCGCTGCGCCGCATCGTCAAGGACTACTACCTGATCTGCGACAGCTATTATCAGGCGATCCGCACCGCCACGCCCGACAAGATCGAGGCGATCGACATGGGCCGCCGCGGCATCCACAACGAGGGGTCGCGCGTGCTGATGGAGCGCCTCAAGGAGAAGGTGAAGGTCGATCTCGACACCGCGCGGCGCCTGTTCACGTTGATCTGCGTGCTGCACTGGAAAGGGTAGGCGCATGACCCCGAAAAGTGTGAAGCGGTTTTCGGCCAGGGTCATGCGCAATCGCAAAACCTGATGGACGCGCCAGCGCGCACCACGCGCCCGCAAGCCGTGCTGTTCACCTGCGGCCAGAACGCGGTGCGCTCGCCGATGGCGGCGGGCCTGTTCCGTGAGCTGTTCGGCAAGCGCATCTACGTCGCCTCGGCCGGCGTGCAGAAGGGGGAGCTCGACCCGTTCGTCGTCGCGGTGATGAACGAGATCGGCATCGACGTCTCGCGCCACAAACCGATCACCTTCGAGGAGCTCGAAGACCTCGAGGGGCTCAACTTCGACCTGATCGTCACGCTGTCGCCGCCGGCGCACCACAAGGCGCTGGACCTCACGCGTACGCTCGCCACCGACGTCGAGTACTGGCCGACGCCGGACCCGACCGCGATCGAGGGCACCCGCGAGCAGAAGCTCGAGGCCTACCGCGCGGTGCGCGACGAGCTGATGAGGCGCATCCGCGAGCGTTTCGGTGGTGCGGGTTCAGGCAACGAATGAGCCTTAACCGCCGGGCGGGAAAGTCGGATCAGCCGGGCCGGAGTTGTGATAACAAGCCACCTCCGCTACGTTCCGCGCCGTTCGTACCCCTGCCTGATTGGTTAACGCGCCACCCATGATCGGCCGCCCCAAATTCGTGCTCGCGTCCGGCTCGCCGCGCCGGTTGGCGCTCATCAACCAGGCCGGCATCGAGCCCGACGCGCTCAAGCCCGCCGACATCGACGAGACGCCCAAGCGCGGCGAGATCCCGCGCGCCTATGCCAACCGGCTCGCGCGCGAGAAGGCAGATGCCGCGCTCGCCAACGTCAAGCTCGACGACGAATTGCGCGGCGCCTACATCCTCGCCGCCGACACCGTGGTCGCCGTCGGACGGCGCATCCTGCCGAAGGCGGAACTGCTCGACGAAGCCGGCCAGTGCCTGCGCCTGCTGTCGGGCCGCAACCATCGCGTCTACACCTCGATCTGCCTCGTGACACCGCGCGAGGCGTTCCGCCAGCGCCTGGTCGAGACGCGGGTGCGCTTCAAGCGCCTGTCGGACGAGGACATCGAGGCCTACCTCGCCTCCGGCGAATGGCGCGGCAAGGCCGGCGGCTACGCCGCGCAGGGGATCGCCGGCACCTTCATCGTCAAGCTGGTCGGCTCCTATTCGAACGTCGTCGGCCTGCCGCTCTACGAGACCATGCAGTTGCTCGCCGGCGAGGGCTATCCGATCCGCTTCGGCTGGCTGAACGCGGTGTAGTCGTTCCGCCAAGCCGCTTTGCTCGCGCGGCGGAATGACCATAATTGACCGCATGAACCTCGCCCTCTGGCTCGCGCGCGCGGGCCTCAGCCATCCCTTGCTGCCTGCCGCCGCCACCGGCACGCGCGTTGTCGCCACCTATGGCGCACTGGCCGAACGCGCGGCGAAGCTCGCCGGCGCCCTGCGCACACGGTTCAAGCTCGCGCCGGGCGACCGCGTCGCCGTCGCCGCCAAGAATTCCGCCGCCTATCTCGAACTCATGTACGGCATCTGGCACGCCGGCCTCGCCGCCGTGCCAGCCAACGCCAAGCTGCACGGCGCCGAGCTCGGCTACATCCTCGAGCATTCCGGCGCGCGCCTCTGCTTCGCCTCCGACGGCCTCGACGCCGAGATCGCGCCGCACGCGCCGTCCTCGCTCGAACGCATGATCGTCATCGGCTCGCGCGAGTACGAAGCGCTGTTCACTGCCGACGCGACCCCACCCGCGCCGCGCGACGGCAACGATCTCGCATGGCTGTTCTACACGTCCGGCACCACCGGCCGCCCGAAGGGCGCCATGCTCACACACAGGGTGCTGGCGCAGGCAAGCTTCGCCTATGCGACCGAGGTCGATGCCGTGACGCCCGGCGACGCCATCCTGCACGCCGCGCCGATGAGCCACGGCTCCGGCCTCTACATCATGGCGCATGTCGCGCGCCTCGGTGTGCAGGTGATCCCGGAGTCGGGCGGCTTCGAGCCGGAGGAGATCTTCCAATTGTTCGGCGCGCACAAACGCGTCTCGATGTTCGCCGCGCCGACCATGATCAAGCGCCTCGTCGACTGTCCGGCGGAGGCGAACGCCCGCAACGTGCGCACGCTGATCTGGGGCGGCGCACCGATGTATGTCGAGGACGCGCTGGCAGCGCTCGACCGCTTCGGCCCGCGCCTGACGCAGATCTACGGCCAGGGCGAGTCGCCAATGACGATCAGCACCCTCTCGAAGGAGGACATCGCCAACCGCGACCACCCGCGCTGGCGCGAGCGGCTCGGCTCGGCCGGCCGCCCTTATGCTTGCCTCGAGGTGATGGTCGCGGACGGCGACGACAAGCCGGTCTCGTCCGGCGAGATGGGCGAGATTCTCTGCCGCGGCGACGTGGTCATGCCCGGCTACTGGCGCAACGAGGAGGCCACCGCGGCGAGCCTGCGCGGCGGCTGGCTGCACACCGGGGACGTCGGCGTCTTCGACGAGGAGGGATATCTGCACCTGAAGGACCGCTCCAAGGACCTGATCATCTCCGGCGGCTCCAACATCTATCCGCGCGAGGTCGAGGAGGTGCTGCTGACGCATCCCGCCGTGCGTGAGGTATCCGTCATTGGCCGGCCGGACCGCGAATGGGGCGAGGTGGTGGTCGCCTATGTCGTCGGCAATGCCGAGCGCCCCGCGCTCGATGCGCTGTGTCTTGCGCGCATCGCCCGCTTCAAAAGACCGAAGGATTATGTTTTCGTGTCCGCCCTGCCGAAGAACAATTACGGCAAGATCCTGAAGACGGAACTGCGTGCGCTGGACAAGGCGCGCACGGCGTGGAGTGTGAGCGAGGGGACGTGAACGCGACGAACGACAACAATCCGAAGGCGGGTGCCTGTCCGATCTGCCGCCGGCCCGTCGATCCGGCATTCTCGCCGTTCTGTTCGAAGCGCTGCGCCGATATCGATCTCAACCGCTGGCTGAGCGGCGTCTATGCCGTGCCGGTGACCGAAGAAGAAGACGAAGACGGCGAGCGTCCGCGCGAGCCCGGGGAGGAGACCTAGACCATGAATGCATCGCCTCCGGCCTGGCCGGACCAGCTCTTCGACACCTTGAAACGCGGCAATATCCGCCAGGTCGGTTACGTGCCCGACGCCGGCCATTCGCGGCTGATCGCGCGCTGCAAGGCCGACCCCGACATCCGCGACATTGCGCTGACCACCGAGGAGGAAGGCATCGCGCTGGCCGCGGGCGCCTGGCTCGGCGGCGAGCGCGCCGCGCTGCTGATGCAGTCGAGCGGCGTCGGCAACTGCATCAACATGCTGTCGCTGATGCGCTCGTGCAGCTTTCCGCTGGTGACCTTCATCACCATGCGTGGCGAATGGGAAGAGTTCAATCCGTGGCAGGTGCCGATGGGCTCGATCGTCGAGCCGGTGATGAAGCTGTGCGACGCCGAGGTCTATCGGGCGATGAAGCCCGAGGACGTGCCGCAGCTCGCCGAGCGCGCGGTGCAGAAGGCGTTCGGCGAGGAGCGCGTGGTCGCGGTGCTCCTGTCACAGCAATTGATCGGCAAGAAGGTGTGGGTGAAATGACCGGGACGCTCGAACGCCGCGCCGCAATGGCGAAGCTCGTGGCAGGCCGCGACGACGACCTGCTGGTCGTGCCGGGGCTCGGCTCGACCACCTACGATCTCGCCGCCGCCGGCGACAACGACCGCAACTTCTATCTCTGGGGCGCGATGGGCGGCGCGGCGATGATCGGCCTCGGGCTGGCGCTGGCGCAGCCGCACAAGCGCGTCGCCGTCATCACCGGCGACGGCGAGATGCTGATGGGCATGGGCGCGCTCGCCACCATCGGCATCCAGCAGCCGCAGAACCTCGCCGTCATCGTGTTCGACAACGGCATGTACGGCGAGACCGGCGGCCAGCCGAGCCACACCGCGGACGGCGGTATCGACATGGTCTCGGTCGCGCGCAGCTGCCGTTTCCCGACCTGTCTCGAGGTCAGCGACGAGGCAGGCCTCGCCGACCTCGCAGGACGCCTAAAGACACTCGAAGCCCTTCTGTTCGCGCGTGTCGCGATCATGCCGGACGAGCCGCCGCGGGTCCTGCCGGAGAAGGAGGGGGCGGTCCTGAAGCGACGGTTCCGCGCCGCATTGGGGCTAACGCCGTAAGGGGTATCAGCCCGGGCCGCTTCGGGTTTCTGCGGCCAGCCGTAAGGGGTTAGGCCGCGGCTCGCGGTTCTGGACAGGGGCCGGTCGTCCCATTATAACGCCCGCTCTCTGCCGGCCGGCCCTCATCGGGACGGCCTCCCGGGCGCCCAGGTAGCTCAGTTGGTAGAGCATGCGATTGAAAATCGCAGTGTCGGTGGTTCGATTCCGCCCCTGGGCACCATTACCCCGTCCGAGACGCTCGAGCAAACTCCGACGGGCCTCCTAAGTATCCAGAAATGTTGGATTTCTTGTCCAATGTCGTCTGGCGCGTCGGTTGGCATCCGGGCAATCTGACGGTACATTCCACGGTATCGGCAAGTACCGTCAGGATAATGTACCGTCATGCCACTCTGGCGATTATCCCCGGCTCGCTGATGGACTCGTTCGTCAAGCAGGGAAAGATCGTCGCCGGCACGAGCGTGCCGCTTGTGCGGGTCGGCATGGGCGTCGCGGTGCGCGCCGGTGCCGTCAAGCCCGACGTCAGCACCGTCGCGAAGTTCAAGCACGCCATCCTTGACGCGAAATCAATTACGTACGTTCCGACAGGGGAGACGGCGACGCGTCTTGTCGGTCTTCTCGATCGCCTTGGGATCTCCGACTAAGTGAAAGCCAAGGTCCATACTGAACCGACGGTCCCGGCCGCGATTAAGGCGGTCGTCAGTGGCACGGCGGACCTTTATTTCTCGCTCACGAACATTATCGCTTCGGCGAATGGCATCGAGCTTGCAGGACCGTTCCCGCCGGAATTGCAACACTACTTCGTCATCAATACGGCATCAGCACGGCCAGCAAAAAGCCGGAGGCTACGAGGGCTCTTGTTAAACTGCTAATGTCCGCGAGCGCCGATGCGGTGATCAAAGAGAGAGGTCTAGAGCGTGCTGCCAGGCAAACCGTGGGGGCACCGGTCGCGGAGTATTCGCAAACCTGTTCGTAAGCGATCGGGCCACCATAAGACGGCTTCCTAGCTCAAAGCAGACGTAAGCGAACAGGGCGCGTTAGGTCGTCTCCTGACTCGAAGCGGACCCTCGATCTGTCAGATCACGTACTGCTGACGAGTCCGCCCATCGGCTTTATCGAGCGTGCGCGGATCAACGTGCCCGTGATCGCGCAATACTCCTGCCAAGACCGCGCGGATCGACCGTGGCTCCAGATCGCGTCTCTCCTAAAGCTTCGCCTCGGCAGTTGGCGATAACCCTCCGTTTCAATGCACCGCGGAAAGTAAGGCCGTTGTCGCCGCGCAGTTGGTCGGGACGTCTACCCCATTGGTGCGCGCGGTGCGGCGAATTCGGTGAGGACGACGATGATCGTCTAGACGAGGGGGCCATGAGCGGTTCAACGAATATCCCAAAGTCAGGGAAGTAAGCCAGGCAGGAAATGGGCATACCAAGCCTAAGCTTCACGACCCAGGAATAGGAAAAGCCTATGAATAGGAAAAATCTATATTGTTCGGTCTCCGACACAGATCGCTGACGCGACAGAGGGGTTTGATCAATCGAAATGCTGTTCGAGTCAGCGTACCTGGAAATAGAAAATTCCCGCGATAATGATGAATTTATATCCACGGAAAGACTCTTGAGTCCTTTGATCCAAAGGACTTAGACTTTAATCTCTGGGGGAAGTGGCCTTCGGCGCTGGGGGTGGCGCTGCGGGAAAACAGAACAAAAAATAAAAAGACTATCCAAATGTTGGCGAAAGCAGTCGGCGCTTCGGCAAAATGCTGCAGCACACCGGCCTGCGTTGCTTACCTCATTGTCGGAGGCTGCATCCATCAAGGATGTAACTGTGGTTTGAACCGGGGAGACGGCAATGGCTCTCATTACATTCGGCACGCTCATCGACCGCGAGCCCGGCGACCCGGACACGCCGATTTCCCGCGCTCAATATGAACCGTTGGTCAGAAGTGGCCACGGCCACGATAAGGATTTCTACGCTCTTTATGATTCGAATGCCGACGGCTCGTGGGACACCGCGTTCGAACTGAGCGACACAAGCGGCCCCGGCCGCCTCAATACATTGATTCATGACGATACAGGCGCCGACCCGGTTACGATCACCGCGACAGGACGCGTCGGATCGGCAACGATCGGCAACCTGAGCAACGATATCACCTACGGCAATGGTCGTGGGTTCGGCGTTTCAAGCCCAGGCGCCGACGATGACGGTGCGCACGTTCTCAACAGCGGCGAGGCGATCGACTTTGCGCTGAACCCAGTCGGCGGCCAGGCGCAGGCCCTGCAGAAAGTCAGCTTCGTCGTCGAGTCGGGCGAAGGCGAGGGCAGGGACGACAGGCATCACGGCGCCCCGCCGGTCTCCGTCTATCTCGATTTCGACGGATCGACGCTGGCGCGCGTCAACGGGCATTGGCAGACGAGCGCCGCCTTCGCGCTAACGAACGTGCACGACGGCGATGCAATCGTCATCGACTTCGTCAATCACACCATTGCGAACAACGGCCATCTGGTGCCGAACGTGCCCGCCGCGTTCTGGTCGGCCTACCAGGCGGCCGGCGCCGACAATCTGACGATCGGCTCCGGCGCCGACGACAGCCGCGGCTTCGCGATCGACAATCTTTCGCTGACGACCGCCGCCGCATCGACCGGCAATCATCCCGCCGTGATCGGCGATCCTACGGCGCCGAACGCCACGGAGGACGTAAACCCGGTCGGCGGCAATCTCCTAGCCACGGGGATGATTCCGATCAGCGATCCGGATGCCGGACAAAGCGCGTTCCAGACCACGCTGCAATCGGCAGCCGGCAATCTCGGCGCCCTGACCCTGCAAGCCACCGGCGCGTACACCTATTCCGTCGCGAACAGCGCGGTGCAGTATCTCGGCGCCGGCGATTCAAAGATCGATACGTTCACCGTCATCTCGCTTGACGGCACGCAGAAGCAGGTCGCTTTCACCATCCATGGCGCGAACGACGTAGCGGTGATCGGCGGTATCGCCGTGGCCGACGTCACCGAGGACAGCAACCCGGCGACGCTGACGGCGACGGGTGCGTTGACGGTCCATGACGTGGATCAGGGCCAGTCGAACTTCGCGGCGCAGGCCGGCGCCGCCGGCAGCAATGGCTACGGCGCGTTCACGCTCGACGCCGCCGGTAACTGGACCTACAGCGCCGACAGCACGCAGGCGGCGATCCAGCAGCTTGGCGCCGGTCAGACGCTGACCGACAGTTTCACCGCCGTGTCGAGCGACGGCAGCGCGAGCCAGGTTGTCACCGTCACCATCCATGGCGCGAACGACGTAGCGGTGATCGGCGGTATCGCCGTGGCCGACGTCACCGAGGACAGCAACCCGGCGACGCTGATGGCGACGGGTGCGTTGACGGTCCATGACGTGGATCAGGGCCAGTCGAGCTTCGCGGCGCAGGCCGGCACCGCCGGCAGCAATGGCTACGGCGCGTTCACGCTCGACGCCGCCGGCAATTGGACCTACAGCGCCGACAATACGCAGGCGGCGATCCAGCAGCTTGGCGCCGGTCAGACGCTGACCGACAGCTTCACCGCCGTGTCGAGCGACGGCAGCGCGAGCCAGGTCGTTACCGTCACGATCCACGGTGTGGATGACGCGCCGGTAACCGCGCCGGTCACGCTGGCGCCGATCGTAGAGGACAGCGGCGCGCGGCTGATCACCCAGGCCGAGCTTCTGGCGAACGTGTTCGACGTCGACGGGCCGAGTCTGTCTGCCGCCAACCTGCAGATCGCGTCCGGCAACGGCACGCTGGTCGACAACG
>Ga0265342_10000205_pt1 | contig 66385 bp, 53 predicted proteins | sample 4CB327metaG_FD_203125 | JGI IMG/M metagenome (GOLD analysis project Ga0265342, IMG submission 203125) | Rhizosphere microbial communities from Carex aquatilis grown in University of Washington, Seatle, WA, United States - 4-CB3-27 metaG | ecosystem: Host-associated > Plants > Roots >...
CAAGGAGACTGCCGGATGATTCCTCGATTGCTCGCGCTGCTCGTCCTCGCGTCGTCTTGCGCGCGCGCCCCCGCGCCGCCCGCCAGCGGCACAACTCCATCCGACGTCGCGCCGAGCGCGACCGCCGCCGCCCCGCCGGCATCGACGGGTGCGAGCGCGGTCCCCGGGGATGCGGCCTCGCCGACGTCGGCCGAGCCTTCGCCCGCCAGCGTGGCGGCGTCTGCGCCGAGCGCCGACGGCGCACCGCCGGAGCTGGGAGCGCCGCCCCAGCTCGTGGGCAAAGACTTCATTGCGCAGGCGCGAACCCTCTTCCGGGTCGGGGCGTGCGGCCCCAGCGGCGATGTTCCTGCTCGGTTCGACGCGGCCACGGTGGCCCGCCATTGTGAAGAGCTCGGGCGCGCCTACGGCGATTACCAGAAGACCTGGGTCGATGTCGCCAAGCCATTCATCGCCGCCCTCGAGCCGAAGGACCTCCCCGGCGTCGTGGTCTACCCGTTCGGCGGCGGCGACCTCGCGAGCGCGCTCACCACGTTCCCCAGCGCGACCGAGATCACGACCATCTCGCTCGAGCCCGCAGGGGACGTTCGGCCCATGGATACGCTGCCTGCCGACCGCCTCGCCCACGAGCTGCAAGTCCACCGCGCGCATCTCGAGCGCCTCTTCGAAAAAGCCCATTCGCGCACCGACAACCTCGAGAAAGAATCGAAGACCGAGCTCCCGGGCGAGATTCTCTTCGATCTGGCGGCCCTGGTGGTGCACGGGCAGGAGCCGGTTTCCCTTCGGTATTTCCGGCTCCGCCCGGATGGATCGATCGCCTACGTCTCCCAGGCCGACATCGACGGGGCGAAGACCTCCACCGAACGGCGCGCTCTCTTCGCCAACGCCGAGCTGCGCTTCCGCAGGGCTGGCGCAGACGCGCCCGAGCAGGTCCTCCGTCACATCAGCTTCGACCTCGAGGACGCGCACGTGATTGCCGACCCGAGCCTGCTCGCGCACTTGAGCGCGAAGGGAAAGGTCGCGGCCATGACCAAAGCCGCCAGCCACCTCTTGTGGAGCGACCATTTCGCGACGGTTCGCACGTGGCTCTTGGATCACACCGACTGGATGATCTCCGACTCGACCGGCATCCCTCCGCGCTTCGCGTCGCCAGCCGGATTCACCCAAGACACCTACGGGACGTTCAACGGCCCGGCGCCCTTCGGCTTGCTCGACGCCCGCGACGCCGCCGACGTCAAGAAGCTCTTCGCATCCCAGCCCGCTCGCGACCTCTCCTTTCGCTACGGGTATCCGGACAAGGACGGCCACGGGCATCTCATTGTGACGAGGCGCATGTAAGGGGGCCGCACAGGTCGGGGTGGGCGCGGCTCAGATTGGCGCCTCAGACCGGGCTCAGACCGGGACGAGGGGCCTGGCAACCCGGGCTCCGGGCGCCGGGCACCGGCTATTTCCCCCGGCGAGCGGGGCTTTCGCGGCGTCCGCGGCTGCTGGCGACCCTGAGGCGACCTAGAAAAAGGCATGGCGAAACGCCCCGGGGTGCTTAATGTAACGCTCTCCGTGGGAAGGCCCGGGCATCGGCGGGTGTTGTTCCCAAGGTCCGGCAGCGACGCCATACGCCTTTCAGGCATCCCACCCCCCGAAGATCGTGAACGCACCCAGCACAGCCCTCGTCCCCCGGCGGGAGGAACCCCGGCAAGACCCGCTCGAGCTCGAGCCGCTTCCCAGCACAGCCGCGAACGACGCGACCGCCGTCGCCGCCCTGGCGCCTCCCCGCGCCCAGCGCCGGCGCGTTCTCTCGCACGACGAAGAGGTAGAGCTCGCTCGCCGCATCGAGGCGGGCGAGTGCGACGCCTTTCACGCGCTCCTCGGCACGCGGACCACTGTGGCGGCCATCCGAGCGATTGCGGTCGAACTGCGCGCGGGGCAAATGCAACCGTCTGCCTTGCTCCGCAATGCCGAAGAAGGTGCGGACGACGAGGCGCTCGCCGAGCGTCTGGCGCGTCTCCTGGAGCGTGCCGCGAGCGCGGCGACTGCCCTGGGCCGGCCCGCCCGCGACGCGGCGACGCGCGAACGCCGTCGCCGTCGAAGGGCGCGAATCGCATCCGAGCTCGCCGACGCTCGGTTCGAGCGGCATTTCTTCACCCGGCTGGCCCGGGATCTGCGGACTTCGGGTGCCGACGACCGCACCCGGCGTGCGTTCTCGCGCGGGTTGGCCGAGGCTTCGCGAGCGCTGCACGAGTTCGTCGCCGCGAACTTCGGGCTCGTGGTCACGTATGCCCGTCGCTTCATCGGGCAGGGCCTCGACATGCACGATCTCGTGCAAGAAGGGCAGCTCGGGCTCATCCGCGCGGTCGAGAAATTCGATTGGCGGCGGGGGCTTCGATTCTCCACATACGCCGCGTGGTGGGTGCGCCAGGCCATGGCGCGCGCGATCGCGGACCAGAGCCGCACGATCCGCGTGCCGGTCCACCTCCTCGAGAGCCGTCACAAGCTCGAGCGGGTGCGCCGGGCGATGGCCCAGCAAGGGCAGCGCGAGCCGACCGACGAAGAGCTCGCGCGCGAGAGCGGTCTGCCGCTCGACAAAGTGAGGACCATCGTCGGCCTGGTGCGCGAGCCGCTACGTCTCGAGGCGCCTCTGGGCGACGAAGGCGATGGCGGGCGGCTGGTCGATCTCGTGGCCGATCCTCGGTCACCGGCTCCTGACGAGCAGCTGGCGCGCGAGCGCATGCAGGAGCAGACTCGGGCACTCCTTCACCTCTTGACGCCTCGCGAGCAGCAGCTCTTGCGGCTGCGCTTCGGCATGGATGGCGGGCCGGGCCATACGCTCGAAGAGGTCGGGAAGTCGTTCAACCTCTCCCGCGAGCGGGTGCGGCAGATCGAAGCCGCGGCGCTGAAGAAGCTCCGCGCCGCCTCCGAGGAGCGTGAGCTCGGCTCGTATATCGGTCGGTAAAAGCCCGGTGCTTCTCGTTGATACCGGCGCGCTGGCTCCGTCGGCCGCGCTCCAGATACCGCGTAGTATCCCTCGCGCGGCCGCCGGACCCATCGCTTGGTCTCGACGAGAATCACCGGGCTTTTACTCTGGTCGGACGGATCAGCCGGACGGTTCAGGATGAGGGATCGGAACGACGCTCGGGACGGATCGGAACGAGTCTCGGGACCGATCGGATGAGCCTTTGACGAACGGAATTTGGCTCGGCTTGCGCTTGCGCCTCGCGCTATAGCGCTCGGCCGTGGCCGAGCTTGTCTGGAAGGGGAAGCGCCGCGCGCGCCGGGCGCCGGTCGTCCCGCTTCGCGCAGACGAGCTGTACGGCGAGGACGGCGAGGATCCGTGGCGCAACCGCCTCGTCCTCGGTGACAAGGCGCTGGTCTTACCGGCCCTCTTGCCCGATCTCGCGGGGAAGGTCGCCCTCGTCTACGTCGATCCCCCCTTCGACACGGGGGGCGATTTCCATTTCAAAGCAACCATTCCTGGGGCCCCGGAGGGGGCTCCGCGAATTGCCGTTCCCGCCTACCGAGATGCGCGCGGCCTGGACGTGTGGCTCAATTGGTTCTTCGAGACGGTGGTCTCGCTCCGCGACCTGCTCGCGGACGATGGCAGCCTTTACGTCCATCTCGACCCTCACGTTTCGCACTACGCCAAAGTCGTGCTCGACGAAGTGTTCGGAGCAGACGCCTTTCAGCGCGAAATCATCTGGCGCATCGGGTGGGTGAGCGGCTTCAAATCGCGCGCGCGCAACTGGATCAGAAACCATGACGTCGTCCTCTTCTACGCGAAGGGGGGAGCCCGGGGGCTCCGCTTCCACAAGGAATACATCCCGTATCCCGAGGGGTACGTTCGTCGAGACGGCGCGCTGCCGCGGGGACCGGGATGTCCGGTCGACGACGTGTGGAACGGCAGCGACGTCGACCGGCTCGATAGCATCCAGATCATGTCCTTTTCCGGCGAAAAGGTGGGCTTTCCGACGCAAAAGAACGAGAGCCTGATCGCGCGCATCGTCCGCGCGTCGTCGAGCCCGGGCGATGTCGTGCTCGATTGCTTCGTCGGGTCGGGAACGACCGCGGTGGTGGCCGAGAAGCTGGGGCGGCGCTGGGTCGCGTGCGACGCCTCGCCCATCGCCATCCACGCGGCGCGCAAGCGCCTGCTGGGGACTCCCGGCGTACGGTCGTTCGTCGTCGAGAGCGTCGGTTCCATCGAGACGGGTCCGCCGCGCAAGCTCGCTGCCCACGTCGCGGTCGGCGAGGGACGCCGCGCGACGATCACGCTCGATTCGTTCGCGATGCCGGCGCGAGCTGCCCCGGCCTCCGCGCGTGCGAGCGTCGCGCACTGGTCGCAGTGGATGGAGGGCTGGTGCGTCGACTGGGAGCACGACGGGGGTGCGCTCCGGGCCGGATCGCGAGCGTGGCGCGCCCGCGCGCAACCTGCGCTCCCGCTTTCGATGGTGCACACGTATGACGCGCCGGGGCGCTACGTCGCGCTGGTCAAAGTGTTCGACGTGCTCGGAGGCGCGACGACGAAGGCACTCGCGGTGGACGTGCGTCGGTAGGGCTCACAGCGCAGTGAGCCTGCCGCCAGCTCCTCGACCGCAGCACGAGCGGTTGCCCCGGACCCGGTGCTTGACCGGGGTGACGAGGCCCATTCCGTGCACGGCTTCGCGCCATGAGCACGCTCGCTTTGACAGAGCTCTTGCGACGCCGTCACCGCGGCCTCGAATCGCGCATCGTCGCGCTGGAGGTCGACCACCGGATCCGGCGCCCGCGCGTTGTCCAGCTCGCCGAGGAACTAGTCGCGCATGCGACGGTCGAGCAGTTGGTGCTCTACCCGTACGCCGAGCAACTCTTGGGCCTGAGCGACCTATCGATGGAGATCGAGCGCTCGCTCGATGCGCTGCTCGGTGTGGTGGGCGGGATCGACGACGACGCGGAGTTCAATGTGGCGCTCGCCCGCCTGTCCGCGTCGTTCGAACAGCACGTCGCAGGGGATGAGGTGGGGCTATTGCCGATGGTCGAGGCGCTGAGCTCGCCCGAGGATCTCCTGCGCATGGGGCGGACGATCGAGGACTTCGAGCGCGCTCTTTCGACATCGCGCGGCGCTGGGCCGGGCTTCTGGCCGGAGACCGCAGGCGACGTCGTTGCGCGAGGCGGCGGACGGAACTAGCGCACTCTGGGGGTGGCTTCCGCGTGGAGCCGCGCGCTCTGGGCGGCTTCCGCCCGGAGCATCGCGCGCTACGGGTTGGCTTACGGGCGGAGCAACCGCGCACTCGGGGGCGAGCAACCGCGCTCCAATGGTTTACGGGTGGGGGGCTCTACGGGGGGAGCGTGGGCGAGCAACCGCGCTCCAATGGTTTACGGGTGGGGGGCTCTACGGGGGGAGCGTCTGCGCTCCCCCAGGGTGCAAGGGGTGCCAGCCGCGTCAGCCGGAGCGGCGCCCCGAAGTGCGTACAACAAAGGCCACGCCGGAGGGGCGCTGCGGAGGCTGCACGAGACAGCTGCACAAGATGCTATACGCCCTTGCCATGCCCTGCCTCCCCTCTGCCGAGGTTCGCCGCGTCTTCCTCGACTATTTCGGTAATCGAGGGCACCAGGTCGTCGCGAGCTCGCCGCTCGTGCCGCAGAACGACCCCACGCTGATGTTCACCAACGCCGGGATGGTCCAGTTCAAGGACGTATTCGTCGGCAAAGATACTCGGCCCTACAAGCGAGCGACTTCGAGCCAGAAGGTCATTCGCATCAGCGGCAAGCACAATGACTTGGAGAACGTCGGCGTCACCGCTCGGCACCACACGTTCTTCGAGATGCTGGGGAACTTCTCTTTCTCCGACTATTTCAAGGAAGAGGCCATCGCCTACGCATGGGAGCTCCTGACGCGGGAGTACGCTCTCGACCCGACGCGCATGATGATCACCGTCTTCGGCGGCGAGGAAGGCGTCGCCGCTGACGAAGAGGCGCGGGGCATCTGGCGCAAAGTGACCGGCTTTGGCGACGAACGCATCGTCGGCCTCGGGATGAAAGACAACTTCTGGCAAATGGGGGACACCGGCCCCTGCGGACCTTGCACCGAAATTCACTGGTTCAATGGCGACATCTCCGCGGGCGTGCCGTATGCGGCGCTCGGCAACGAGCCGACCCCCGACGGCCTCGGCTGGACGGAGCTCTGGAACCTGGTGTTCATGCAGTTCGAGCGCACGGTCGATTCACACGGGGGCGCCAAGCTCACGCCGCTCCCCAAGCCGTGCGTCGACACGGGAATGGGTCTCGAGCGCATCTCGAGCGTTCTCCAGGGAGTGACGAGCAATTACGACACCGACCTTCTTCGAGCCCTCGTCGACAAGGCAAGCGCGATCAGCGGGAAGCGATACGGCCATTCCCAGGGTGATGACGACGTCTCCATGCGCGTCATCGCCGACCACGCGCGCACGACCGCGTTTCTGATTGCCGAGGGGGTGTTCCCCGACCGCGTCGGGCGCGAGTACGTGCTCCGGCGCGTCATGCGGCGCGCCGTTCGGCACGGTCACCGGCTCGGTATCCGCGAACCGTTCCTGCACGAAGTGGCGCTCGAGGTCGTCCGCCTGATGGGCGAGCAATACCCGGAGCTCAAGCGCCGCAGCGATCTCATCGCCAACGTGGCGCGACAAGAAGAAGAACGCTTCCGAGAGACGATCGAGCGTGGACTCAAGATCCTCGACGACGAGATCGCGAGCCTGAAAGGGTCCCCGACCTCGACGCTCTCCGGCGCGACGACGTTCAAGCTCTACGACACCTTCGGCTTCCCCGCCGACCTCACCCAGGTCATCGCGGCCGAGCGGGGCGTCGTCGTGGACATGGATGGATACAAACGCGAGCTCAAGGAGCAGCAAGTCCGCAGCGAGGGATCCAAGCTGGGAGAGGCGGCGCTCGACCACGTGTGGCGCGAAGTGCTCGAGGCGGTCCATAGAAAGGCGTCCGCCGGCACGAAGTTCGGCGGCTACGAGAGCGAGCAGGCACGAGGGACGGTCGTGGCCATCGTAAGGCAGGGGCAGCTCGTCATCCGCGCGATGCAAGGGGAGGACGCGATCTTGGTCACGGACATGACGCCCTTCTACGGCGAATCGGGCGGACAAGTCGGCGACAAGGGCGCCATCGAGCGTCGCGAAGGCGAGCCGATGCGCTTCGACGTCGTGGACACGCAAAAGCCCATCGCCGGGGTCATCGCCCACGTCGGCAAGGTCTCGCGAGGCGCGGTCGCGGTCGGGGACACCGTCCACCTCGAGGTCAATCACGAGCTCCGGACGGCGACGCGCCGCAACCACTCGGCGACGCACTTGCTCCACTGGGCCCTTCGGACCGTGCTGGGCGAGCAGGCCTCGCAGAAAGGGTCGCTGGTCGGGCCCGATCGGTTGCGCTTCGACTTCGCGCACGGAAGGGCGCTGGAAACGGCGGAGATCACCCGCATCGAAGACCTGGTCAACGCCAAGATCCTCGGCGACGCGCCGGTGGTCACGGAAGTGCTTCCCATCGACGAGGCGCGCAAGCGCGGCGCGGTCGCGATCTTCGAGGAGAAATACGGCGACGTCGTACGAATGCTCACGATGACGGCCGACTCGGTCGAGCTGTGCGGCGGCACCCACGCGCGCGCGCTCGGCGAGATCGGCCTCTTCAAGATCGTGAGCGAACAAGGACTCGCCGCGGGGGTGCGGCGCATCGAGGCGGCGACGGGGATGAACGCGCTCGGGCACGTGCGGTCGATCGAGGGCGTCGCCCAGGCCGCCGCCCGCGCCGCCGGAACGTCCGTCAAGTCACTGCCGGAGCGGATCGAGAAGCTGCAGCAAGAGAAGCGGCAGCTGGAGAAGGAGGTCGCGGATCTGAAGCGGGCCGTTGCCCTTCGCTCGACGGCGGAAATGAAAAGCGAAGCCAAGGGCGAGGCGACGGTCACACCTCTGGGCCACCGAGCCCGCGACATCCCCGGCGGCAAAGCGCTCGCGGAACGCATCCAGGTCGCCGACGCGGCCACCCTTCGCGAAGTGGCCGAGCAGTGGCGCGATAAGCTCGGCTCCGCGGTCGTTCTCGTCGGGGCGGCTGAAAAAGGCAGAGCGATGCTCGTTCTTACCGTGTCGAAAGACCTCACGGCCCGCTACAACGCCGGGCAGATCATCAAGGACATCGCGCAGATGCTCGGTGGTTCGGGCGGCGGCCGGCCCGACATGGCGCAGGCCGGGGGTACCCAGGTCGACAAACTGGACGAAGCGCTGGACAGCCTTTATGCGCGCCTCGCCTGAGGCGCGAGTGTGGACGCGGCGGGCGACCATGTGACACCCTAGAGGTTCACGGGCTGATCAGAAGCGTCCCAGTGCCCGGGAGCGAGGCGTGCCGAGGAAAGGATGACCGAGTCGAGCCGGAGCGGCGCCCCGCCGCTGACGCACGGAACGGTCGTCAACGACCGCTACGAAATTCGTCAGAGCCTCGGCAAGGGGGGCATGGGCGAGGTCTTCCTCGCCTACGACCGCACCACCCAGCAGGCGGTGGCGCTGAAGATCGTCCGCGAGGAATCGCGCATGCCGGGCGACGACGAAGCGCTGCGCCAGGAGCTCATCTTGGCGCGCAAGGTGAGCCACCCGAACGTGTGCCGCGTCTTCGATCTCGCCCCGAGCGCGTACGGGCCGATTCTCGTGATGGAGTACATCACCGGGCAAACGTTGCACGCGCATATCCGCCGCAAGAAGGGGTCGGGCGGGTACACGGCCGATGAGTTCCGGCGCATCGCTCACGACGTCGCCTCCGGGGTCGCCGCCATCCATGCGCAGGGTCTCGTCCACGGCGACCTGAAGCCCGGCAACGTCATGGTTACGACCAACGTCGACGGTCTCTTCGGCAAGGCGATCGTGCTCGACTTCGGCTTCGCCAAGGAGCGCGCACGTTCTTCGGCGCGCCGCCCCGGCGCCCCGCCCGATGGTGGAACGCCCAATTACATGGGCCCGGAGCGGATCCGGTCGGGCGGCGCCAGCCCGGAGGACGACGTCTACGCGGTCGGGCTGACGTTGCTTGAGATGTGGACGTGCCGCGTTCCCGAGCCCGGCTACAAGCCGCGCGGCAAGCCGATGCGCCAGCAGATCATGTTCGACGTGCCGTCGGGCCTCAGCATCGACGAAATCAAACAGGTCTTTCGAAGCCTCGCCGAAGATCCGCAGCTGCGGCTGCCCGCCCGCCACCTGCGCTTCTTCAACCCGTTCACGTTGACGACCAACCCCATCCAGGTTCCTCGCGACCGGCTCGATCCCGGGCCGCCGACCGGCCGCAACGTGTCGCAGTCGTTCGTGCCGGGCGCGCAATCGCTCCTGGCGACCTTTGCGTCCAATTCGCCCGAGTTCGTCGGTGAGCTCGTCAGCCTCGACAAACCAGTGGTCGCCGTCGGCCGCCGGATCGACAACGAGATCGTCGTCCCGGAGGCGACGGTCAGCGGGCTGCACGCCCAGCTCCGGTGGCAGAACGCGACGTGGACCGTCGAAGACATGGGTTCGACCAACGGCACGTACGTCGATTTCTCGTACGAGCGGCGCAAGACGATGACCCTCATGCACGGCGGTGAGGTGCAGTTCGGGGAGCTGCGCTTCAAGCTCGTGAGCTTCGGTCGCGGCAGCCCCAACCAGAAGCGCGCCCGCGCCTTCCTTGCGAAGCGCGACGGGCTCACCGGGCTGCTCACGCGCGAGGAGCTGCTGCGCGCCCTCGACGAGGAGGCGGCGTTCGCCGACTGGGTCGAGGCGCCGCTCACTCTGGCGCGCTACGAGCTGCGGGGCTCGAACCGCGCGGCGAGCGACCGACCCACGATTCTCGAAATGCTCGCGCTGCGCCGGGCTGCGACCCGCGTCGTCGAGCTGACCGACATGCTCCTGCTCTCGCTCATCGCGGTGACGGCCGGGCGCACCGGACCGCTGCGCTTCTGCGTGGCGATGGTGGGTCCGGGTGCGCAGGAGGCGCGAAACCTCGTGGAGCAGGTCGTCGGACAAGTGCAGGGAATGTTGCCGGACGGTCTCGAGCTGGCGGCGACGATCGCCGCGTACGAGCTCGGCGTCAGTTTCGGCTCGCTGGTCGATGCGTAGCTTGATCCCCGCGGCTGCGCGCGGGTAGCGTGCGCGCCTGAGAGCATGGCCGAGCCTCGCGACCCGCACCCCCCTTCCGATCCGCGCCCCACGCTGCGTCGGGGGGGTCTGGCCCTTCGAGACGGACGAGACCGGACGGTGCGTGTGCAGCTCGCCGCCGCGCTGGTGGCGGGTCTGGTGCTCGTGGCGACCGGGCTTTATTTGTGGCGGCGTCCTCACCTGCCCGCGGAGGCGCCGGCGACCGAGGCCGCGTCGGCGTCCGCCCCGGCGCCTGTGGCCGCCGCGGGCCCGCCCGTCGTCACGGCCGACGCGGGGGCACCCTCGCCGGTCACGCTGTCGGATGCGCGGGTTCTCGCCTGCCACGACCGGGGGCCCAAGAAGACGCCCGTCGATCAGTGCGACCACGTGCCGCCGCTCGAAAAGGCGCTCACGGACGCGGTCGAGCAGGCGGCGGCGTGCGTGCCGGAGTCGGTGAGCAGCGGGACGATCGAATACGTCGCGGACGTGAGCTTTCTGCGGCAGAAAGTGAGCGTCGTCCTGCCGCGGGCGGGGCGATCGGTGCGCGACCGCAAAGTGCTCGGGGCCTGCGCTTCTGCCGTGCGCAGCGTGATGAGCACGGTCCCGCTCGCGGGGGTCGAACACCAGCACGCGCGCTACCGGATCTCGATCACCGCCACCTATCGGCGATCGGCCCGAGGGGGCTGAGGAGTGCGTTGACGAGCGGCGCCCGAGCGGTCACGATTCGGTCCATGAAGGTCGTGCTCCCGTTTCTCGCCGCTGCCGCCTCGTTCGTTCCGTCGGTCGCCCTGGCGTGTCCGTACAGCTCCGGTGCCGCAGGATGTGGCGCATGTGGCTCATCGCTCTCGCTGCTGGGCTACGGCGCGCTGCTCTTCGTGGGTCTCGGCGCTGGCTTCGTGTCGGTCGCCTTCGACCGGAGGCGCTAGCGGCCGGGGCCCGACGAGGTTAAGTTCTCGGCGCCGATGTCCACCCCGCGCCGCCTCGTCGTCCTCGACCCAACGCTCGCGGCAACAGCGACACCGCGCGACGACGACGACGACGACCATTTCCACGACCAGTGCGGCGTTTTCGGCGTGTTCGGACACGCCGAGGCGGCAAACATGACGTACCTCGGCTTGCACGCGCTCCAGCATCGCGGCCAGGAGTCGGCGGGGATCGTCACGAGCGACGGCGAGCAGGTGTACGCACACCGCGCCATGGGGCTGGTGCAAGACGCCTTTACGCAGGACCAGCTTGCGAAGCTGCCGGGCCCAATCGCCATCGGTCACGTGCGCTATTCCACAGCCGGCGGCTCGCACATCAAGAACGCCCAGCCCATCGCGGTCGACTATGCCCGGGGGTCGCTCGCCGTCTGCCACAACGGGAATCTGACGAACGCCGAAGAGCTCCGCACCGAGCTCGAAGAGCGGGGCTCGATCTTCGTGAGCGACACCGACACCGAGGTGTTCGTGCATCTCGTGGCGGTCAGCAAGGAGATCGCGGTCGAGGACAAGATCGCCGACGCGCTCTCCCGCGTGCGGGGAGCGTACTCGCTTCTCTTTCTCACCGAAGGAGCGATCGTGGCCGTACGCGACCCGATGGGCATCCGCCCTTTGTGTCTCGGAACGTTTCAGGGGGAGAGAAAGGCGCACGTCGTCGCGAGCGAGCCGTGCGCGTTTGATCTGATCGGCGCCGAGTACGTGCGCGATGTCGAACCGGGCGAGATGGTCATCATCGACAAGAACGGCATTCGGAGCGTGCGCCCCATCGGCCGCGCACCGCAGCGCACGTGCGTGTTCGAATACGTGTACTTCGCGCGCCCCGACTCGAAGCTCGACGGGCGAAGCGTCTACGACGTCCGACGAGCGCTGGGCCGGGCGCTCGCCAAGGAGCATCCCGTCGACGCCGATGTCGTCGTCCCCGTGCCCGATTCCGCGGTCCCTGCCGCGATCGGATACGCGGCGGAGAGTGGTCTGCCCTTCGACATGGGTCTCATTCGCTCGGGGTACGTGGGGCGGACGTTCATCGAGCCGCAGCAGAGCATTCGCCATTTCGGGGTGCGCTTGAAGCTGAGCGCCGTGCAGCCGGTGCTGCGCGGCAAGCGGGTCGTGATCGTCGAAGACTCGATTGTCCGCGGCACCACGTCGCGCAAAGTGGTCAAGATGGTGCGCGACGCCGGGGCACGCGAGGTGCACATGCGCATCTCGAGCCCCCCCACGCAATGGCCTTGCTACTACGGGATCGATACACCGACCCGCGGCGAGCTCATCGCCTCTAGCCACTCGGTCGACGAGATCGCGCGGTACGTGACGGCGGACTCGCTGCGGTATCTGTCGCTCGAAGGCATGTTGGCCGCCGCCGGCGGCGAAAAAACGATGTGCCACGCGTGCTTCTCGGGGGAGTACGCGATCCCGTTCACTCCGACGCACAAGCGGCAGCTGCGGCTGGTAGGGGTTTAGTGCCGCTCGGCGCACAGCCGCGGCCAGCCACGCGATTCAATCCTCCTGATACAGGCGCGCGGCCCTGAGAAGACCGCTCTCTCCGCGTTCGAAGACCGCCAGCCCGGGCTGCGGCGCCACTTCGGTACCGTGCATCCTCGTGACCGTGTATTCGACCGCACACGTGCGACCGTCATCGGCGCGCGCGCCCTTGACCCATGTGATGCCGCGTCCGGCCTTGGGGCCCTGCGCGAACAGCCCTTCGTAGTAGGCGCGCATCGCGCCCCCCTGCCCGTCCTTTGTGTGCGTTCTGCCGGCGGGGTCGCGGAGCGTTGCGCCGTTTTCGAAGCTCGCGACGACCGCATCGGAGTCACCCCGGGCGACCGCCGCAAGATATGCGTCGATAGGGGGCGGCAGGGCCAGCTCGTCCTCGCGCGGGACCAGCGGCGCGCGGTTCTTGGACGCGCCGAGAATCGCTTTGGTCGAGTAGTAGAGTCGGATCTCCACTTCGCGCTCGGGCCGCCGTTCGGCGACCACCGCGATCGGCACGGATACTCGCTTTGCCTCGACCGACAGCGTGAGCACCCCCTCGGTCACGTCGCGGTCGGACCCCGTGGTGAAGGCCAGCATTTCGAACGCGCCATCGCGCTTCGTGAGCCACGCAGCAGCTTCGTCGAGGTAGCTTGCGAGAGCCGGCATCCCGGTCGTCCGGCCGAAGATCGGGTCGTCGACGGTGGCCCGCCCGCCCAAGCGGTGCACGAGCTGCTCCGCCTGAGACGATACCAGCGCCGGTAGGTAGACCTCGGACAGCCACCCCCGCACGCTCGACGGGGCCCCTCGTTCGGGAGCGTCCTTCATTGTCCCCCAAAGCATAGCGGACTTGCGCCCGGAGGGGGAGCGACGGATGTTTCTAGTCGCCCAAAGTGAATCTCTTCGAGGAGGTGAGCTCACGCGTTTCGGTCTACGAGGTCTCGCCGCGCGATGGCCTCCAGAACGAGCGTGCTACCGTGCCGCTTCGGGCCAAGCTTCGGCTGATCGACGCGCTCGTCGCGGCCGGCTTGAAGCGCATCGAGATAACGAGCTTCGTCTCGCCGAAGTGGATTCCCCAGCTCGCCGATGCCGACGAGGTGGCCGAGCACGCCAAGCCATCGGAGGGGGTGGCCTTCAGCGCGCTTTGCCCCAACAAGAAGGGGCTCGAGCGCGCACGGGGCGCGCGGATGCGCGAGATCGCGGTTTTCGTGTCGGCGAGCGAGACGCACAACCGGAAGAACGTCAACAAGTCCATCGCCGACACGCTCTCGGCGTTCGAAGAGACGATCTCCGGGGCGCGCGAGGCCGCGATTCGCGTGCGCGGGTATGTCTCGACGGTGTGGGGGTGTCCGTTCGAGGGCGAAGTGGACCCGAAGCGGGCGGTGGCGATCGCGAAGAGGCTGATCGAGATGGGCTGCTACCAGGTCTCGCTCGGCGACACGATCGGCGTCGGAACTCCGCGCCAAACGGAGCGCATCGTGCGCCTCGCCCTCGCAGACATCCCGGCCGAGAGGATCGCCATGCACATGCACGACACGCGCGGCACAGCGCTCGCCAACGTGCTCGTCGGACTCGAAACCGGCATTCGCGACTTCGATTCGAGCGTCGGCGGGATGGGCGGCTGTCCCTATGCGCCGGGCGCCGCGGGCAATCTCGCGACCGAGGATCTCGTCTACATGCTGCACGGCATGGGGATCGAGACGGGCGTCGATCTCGAGCGATTGGTCGAAGCCGGGAAGGTGGCCGAGAGCGTCGTGGGGCGCTCGCTGCCGGGGAAGGTCCACCAGGCGGGGGTTCGCAGCCTGAAGGCCTAGAAACCTCGTACTTTTCGCCGATAGCTTCGCGATCCCGGCGTCGAGCGTGCTCGCGTACAGTAGTACGCTCCGCGCGCTCGCCACCGGCCTCGCTTGCTCTCGACGAAAAGTACGAGGTTTCTAGACACCGGTCGCCGCCGTCGGAGCGGTCACTCCAGGTGAAGATCCGGCTTTTCGCGCGGCACGACGACGCCGGTGGTCTTGTCCGCAGGGGTCTTGAGAAACGCGAGCAGGGGGAGCACCGCGACGAACGCGATTCCGGCGATCAGAAACACCTTGTCGAATGCGAGCAGGCCCGCCTGCCGGTCGACCAGGCCGTCCATCGCGCGGGCGGCCATGTCGCGCGCGGTCGCCATGTCGATGCCGCGGGCGAGGAAGCCTCCGGTCATCTGTCGCAAGCGATCGACTGCCGCCGGGTTGGTTCCCGTGACGTGTGCGACCAGCGAGCTGCGCGCCGCGGCGCTGTAGGTGGTGAGCAAAGTTGCCCCGATCGCAAGGCCGATCGACCCGCCCACCTGGCGGAAGAGCGAGTTGAGTCCCGTCGCGTCCGCCATCTTGTGGCGCGGGATCGACGATAGCGCGACGGTGGAAAGCGGCACGAACAGGCACGAGAAGCCCAGCCCCTGCGTCATGATCGCAAATACGACGTCGCTGAGGCCGCTCTGCAACGTGAGCCGGCTCATGTCGTACGCCCCCCACGCGATGAAGAGAATGCCGGCGCCGATGACCAGACGTGGCGAAACAGCGTTGTAAATTCTGCCGATGATCGGCGTCGCGACCATCATGACGAACACGCGCGGCATGAGCGCGAGCCCCGCGTCGGTGGCGGTGAACCCGAGCAGCTGCTGCATGAACAGCGGCAAGAGGAACATCGTCGCCATCAGCAGCGCGAACATCAGCGAGCCGATGAGCGTTCCCGACAGGAACACCGGGTCTTTGAACAGCCGGATGTTGACCGCCGGCGTCTCGCAGGTCAGCTCGCGGACGACGAACGCCGATAGGACGACGACGCCGATCGCGAACACGAGCGAGATCGTCGGCGACTCGAACCAGTCATCGCGCTGCCCTTCTTCGAGGAAGTACTGCGCGGCGAAGAGCCCGACGACCAAGAGACCGATTCCCCACCAATCGACGTCTTTGCGCTGCTTCGCTGCGAGCTCGCGGTTGGCAGCCACGATCTCCTCGTCTTCGCGCACGAAGCTCGCGACCATCGCCAGCCCGAGCAGGCCGACCGGCACGTTGATGTAGAAGATCCACGGCCAAGCGTAGTTGTCGACGATCCATCCGCCCAAGGTGGGCCCTATGGCGGGGCCGAGCATGACGGCCATCGCGAATACGGCCATGGCCATTCCCTGCTCCTTGGGCGGAAACGTCTGGCGCAAGATCGCTTGCTCGGTTGGTTGCAGGGCGCCTGCCCCCAAGCCTTGAAGCGCGCGGTAGACGATGAGCGCCGGGAGCGATCGGGCCGTTCCGCACAGCACGGAGCCGACCAAGAAGAGCGCAAGGCACACCATGTACACGCGCTTTTGACCGAACAGGCGCCCGAGAAACGCCGTGAGCGGCATGACGACGACGTTCGCGATGATGTACCCGGTGCTGACCCAGGTGATCTCCTGCACGGTCGCGCCGAGCGACCCCATCATGTGCGGAAGCGCCACGCTGACGATCGACGTGTCGATAGCCCCCATGAGCGTCCCGAACGTGATTGAAATCGTCACGAGCCACTTGTTGGGCTTTGGCCGCGCGGCGCGCACGGACCTCACCCAGGCAGCGCCGGTCAGCGCGCGAGCGTCGGTCGCCATGGGGCAAGACTAGCCTGCATTTCGCACGGGGACAGGAGGTCGCGCGGTGCGTCAATCGACGGCTTCCGAGCACCTGGGGACAATGGGTGGGACGCTTGTGAGCAAGTCGCCTCCATTTCAATGATGAAACTTTTTGGTTTCCACGCCATTCGAACTTGCAATCGGAACAGGCGCACAATGTGGTGCAAGTAACGGATATTGCTATGTGCGGCCATATGGCACGGTGATAGCAAAAGCTCCGAGAGGCACCGCGTAGGCCGGCTCTCCCCCCCCGGGCCCCTATGTGGTGCCGTTTTCTTTTGTGCGCCCGCCCCGCGAGCCTGGGCAGCAGGGGTGCCGAGAGAGCGAGCAGACGCTTCATCGACGCCCTGCTAGACGGTTCCGGCATGTGGAGGACGCTGACTATCGTCGCAATGGCCGTCGGGTGCGAGCGAACCCCCGCCGAGGACTTCGCGTCCCGCCCGTCGATCCCTGTTTCGGCCGCGCTTGCGGCTCCCAGCCCACCCGTTCCCGCCGGTCGCTGCGTTCTTCCCACTCCGTCTCAGCCGCCCCTTGCCGTCGCCGCGGGTCCGGCTGCGGGTTGCCCATCCGACCCGGAGGGCCTGGAAGCTGCCGCAACCCGCCTGCCCGTCGTTCGCGTTGCATTCCCCGAGACCGGTGGCGTGGCCGTCGACGCCGAGATGGTGAGCTCCGAGCACGACATGGCCCGCGGGCTGATGTACCGCACGAGTCTCGCGCAAGATCGCGGCATGCTGTTCGACTTGCACCTTCGCGACGATCACAAGTTCTGGATGCACAACACCTGCATCCCGCTCGATTTGCTCTACGTGGACGACGATGGCCTGCTTGTTGGCATCGTGGAGAACGCTCCGACGCTCAACGACGACTCGCGCGGCGTCGGATGCCCGTCGCGCTACGTGCTCGAGGTCAACGCGGGATGGGCGCGGCGCCATGGGGTCAAGGCCGGACAGCGCGTGAGTATTCCCTAGAGGCCTAGTGCTGCCGGGAGCGGACTCGACGCTCCCACAATCCAGCCCCCCGTCCGGGGCCCACCCCTCAGGTGCCCGTTGACGTGGCGGTGCCCGAACCCGTGGCTCCGCCGGTGTTCATCATGCCCATTCCCCGGCCGGTGCCGCGGCCCGTAGCCATCCCCCTGCCCGTGCCCATGCCTCTGCCCGTGCCCATGCCTCCGCCCGTGCCTCTGCCCGTGCCCATGTTCGTAGGGAACCCCGTGAGCGTCCCGCTGGAGGAGAACGTCCCGCTTGCGGTGACGGACCCAGTGCCTCTGCCCCTCCCTCGGCCCGTGCCCGTGCCCATGCCCATGCCCGTGTTCACGCCCGTGCCCGTGCCCGTACCCGTGTTCATGTCCGTGTTCATGCCTAGGCCTGTGGGCACGTTCGTTCCCACGGCCGTGTCTGTGCCCGTGGAGGTGCTCACACCCGCGTCGGTGCTCGTCGAACCGGTCGACGAGCCAGTGGCCATCCCGGGACTGGCCCCGGCGTCCGTCGATGTGGTCGCGTCGCTCGATCCGCCATCATCGGTCGCGCCTCCGTCATCGGGGGCAATCAGTCCGCCGCACGCGGGTAGGGTTCCCGCTCCGAGCGACGCCAGAAAAAGGAGAACCCGTCCGCGTCCGTCTAAGCTCATCGTCGCACCTCCCAAGCTCTGCCAAGTGAAGGGGCGACTCTAGACTCGTCACCGCAAGATGTCAGGTGGTATCCCTCGATTCACGCCAATCGCGAATCTTCCAGTGCGATTGAGCGGAGTGGACCTCCAAAGGTTCATCCACGCGTTCGTCTGATTTTTTCAGTGGGAAAACGTCGCCACGAGCGCCCCTTGCGCGAGCACGTGTCCGCTTAGCGCGGTATCCATCGCCTCTCGCGTCGCGTCGGGCCTGACGTCGAGAGTCGCGTTGAGCGCGAACACATGAAAGTAATAACGGTGAAGCTCACCCTTCGGAGGACAGGGGCCGGAGTAGCCGGGACGACCGAAATCGTTGTTGCCCACGCGGCCGCCCACGGTCGACGGATCCGCGGTCTCCGGAAGCTCGCGTACGTCGCCCCGCACGTCGTACGCGATCCAGTGCGTGAACGTGCCGCCGGGGGCATCGGGGTCATCGGCGACGATGGCGAACGTCTGCGTTCCCGGGGGAGGCGCGCTCCACGTAAGCTCCGGAGACTTGTCGGCGCCATCGCACGTGTAGTCGACCGGGATGGTGCGGCCCGGAGGAAAGGACGTGCTGGTCACCGTGAGCGAGCCGAGCGCGATCCCCGGCACCGGCGAGGGTTGACCGCCGCCCAACTTGCAACCGTGGCACGCCGAGCAAGAGAGAACGACGAGCGCGAGGCCGAGCTTCTGCATCATCGCTAGTCAGGCTGATACACGATTGTCTGCGAGCCCTCTCGGAAATAGAACCGATCGAACGCCGCTTTGTCGAACGTCGCCGCCCCGAAGAGATTCCACGCGAGGCCCCACGCGGCCGCAATGCCGAAGAGGTACCGCATCGGCCGAGCCCCGATCGCGAGCAGCACGAAGAGCAGAATCGCGTAGTCGTTCGAGAAGCGGTATCCGAACTGCCGCCATCCCGAGTTCTGGTAGAGAAGTCCCATCGCCACCGGAACCGCCGCAGAGAGAGCGACGATGACGTAGAGCCACTTGCGGTCGCGCTGTCCGTCGAACCGCTTTGGCCAAAGGAGCCAGAAGTAGAGCGGGGTCGTAAACCAGAGCGCGAGCCCGTGCTCGTTGATCTTGAACGGCGCCCCGAACTGCGCGGCCTCGGATCGTGGCGGCAGCCACGGCAGGCTGGTCAGCGCGATTCCGAGGTTCTTCGCCAGGAAATGATAGCTGAACATTCCCCCCCACTTGGCCATCCGGCCGCGCCAGGCCACCGTAAGAAACTGGTGGTCGAAGTAGACCGGCGTCGCGCGCCCGTAGCGCGACCAGTTCATCCAGGCGACGACCGCGAACGCCGCGAGGATGGGCGCCGCAAAGAGCGAATACCGGCGGGCGAGGGCTGCGACGTCGAGCCGAGAAAACGCCTCCCGGATGCGCGGCCGCCACGGCCCCTCGGCGGGCAACCCCCCTCGGACCGATACCCGCAGCGCCTCGAGAGCGAAGAGAGGCGCGGCTGCCAGCATCGTCGGGCGCGTGAGGTAGGCGCAGCCCAGCATCGCGCCCGCCAGGAGCGGTCGTTCGGCGTCCAGCGCGAAAAGAACGTAAAGCGCCTGCAACGCGGCGGCGACGACGATTGCCGCAAACCAGACCGTCCCCTCCACGGCGGTGAAGAAGTAGACGGTGCCGAAGGCAAAGAGCAGCGACAAGAAGAGGTTCTCGCGCTCGCTCCGCGGGGAGCGCGCGGTCCGGCGGAGCTTCTCGAGCCCGAGAAAGAGGATGGCCGGCGCGAGACCCGCGAGCCAAATCATGAACTGGCCGTCGCGGAAGTCCTCGGCTGATCCAGCGAGCTTCACGAACGGCAGCATCAGCGCCGCCGGAAGGGGCGGGAAGCTGATGTACGTCTTGCCGCCGTACTCGGCGAAGTCGTTGTTCTGCGTGTAAGCTGGCGGCCCCCCCGGGAGATCTTGGTGCCCGTGCAGCCAGGCGTTCGCGAGGAGGGCGTAGTGGTTGAACGGCGTGTGCTGAACGAGGCGGTCCGGGCCCGCGATCGCGGCGAAGACGCCGCTGCATGCGACATACAGAGCGGCCGCGAGAAGCAGGCGTCGCGTGCTCGTTTCCGGACGCGTCCAGCGCGTCAGCAGCCCCCCCTTCGGCTGCGCATCAGCTTTCTCCGCGCTGGCTGCACCCGCGGCGGCCTTCGTGCCGGGCGTCGCGTCGGCCGCTTCGGAGCCGTTCGACGTGGTCATGGGGGCGCACGCTACCATCGGTCCGGGGCGCCCGCTTCGACGGGACGCGGGCGGTCGAAAGCGGCTGTGCAGCGCATTGCTCAGTCGCGAAAGACCCTTCGCATGCTCGGCCGTGGCACTGCGCATGCATATTCGCATGCGAGATCATCCGAGCTCGCTAATTCATTCGCTTTTTCGTTCCAGGTCGCGCTTGAGGGCGTGGCACGTGGATTGTAAGACGAGGCCCGGCAGCAAACGAAATGGCGTTACCCTTCGGAGATACCCCTGGTGCGCGCGATCCGCGCGCGCTTGCCATCCTGGCCAAGACCATCTACCGCGAGCTTCGCGGGAGCGGATTCGGAACACGCGACGTGATCGCGCTGGCCGGCGAGCTCCTTGCGCAAGTGACGAGCGAGGTAAAGTCCGGAGGCGAGCCTCCCGGCGGGTCACGACCGGTGTGACGGTGCGCTCCGGGGTCCGGTCCCGGCGACCCATTCGTCCGATCGCAGGCGGTGAGGGTTCACGCGGTGGTTGACACGGTGCGTGGGCTGCTTCGACAATCGTGCGGGAACCGTGGTCGGCCCTCCCGAGCCACCGACAATGTTCACGATCGTCATCAGTGAGAAGGGCGGGGCGGAGCGTCGCGAGACCTTCGATAAAAACGAAATCAACGCCGGTCGGGTGCAGGGCAACGACCTGATCCTCCCGAAGGGCAACGTCTCCAAGCACCATGCTCGACTGCTCTACCGCGACGGCCGATTCATCGTCACGGACCTGAAGAGCACCAACGGCACCTACGTCAACGGCCGTAAGATCTCGCAAGCCACGATCGTCCGCGAAGGCGACAAGATTTACATCGGCGACTTCGTGCTGCGGCTCGAAACCGGGCAACGTGCTGTGCCTGAGGTTGCGCACGCGGAGCACGATTCGATGGTCGCGGCGGTGGGAGAGGCGTCGTCCGCGGCACGGGTGGCTCCAGCCGCGCGCGAGGCCGCATTTTCCAGCGGACAGGGCGTAGCCCCGCGCGGCGCCATCGCTCCGGCAACTCCACAGGCGCAGTTGGCCGCCCCGGCCGCAGACTCCGCGCCATCGTCACCGATGATGTCGCCGTCGTTCCCTGCTTCGCCACGCCTGTCCGAGCCGGACGGGGTCAGCCACTACCCCCTCGAACGCGATCCCGATAGCGAGAGCGCTCCCGGGCTGAAGGGTGTCGCAGCGCCGCAAGTGCCGGGCCCGCCGCGCGTACCCCAGCAGGTCGGGCCTCGAGGCCGTATGGGCAGCACGGTCCTGCTCGGTGGCGACTCGCCTCAACGAAGTGCCTCTTCCTCGGTCGCGCCCCCTGCGCGCCCGCCGCGTTCGGTGCCACCCCCGCCGCCCGCGGCGCGACCGGCCCCGCGCGAGACGCCGCAGCAAGCCGCGCGTCGACTCGCGCTCATCACGCTCGTCGACCGCGTCGCCGATGTCGTCGACCTCGCGGCGCTCGAGCAGGCGCCTGTCGTTGGCGAGGCCCTGTCGCAGGCAATCGAGCGCGCGGTGCGGGAGCAGGCGAAAGCGATGAGGCAAGAAGGGGAAGCCCCCGAGGGGATCGAGCTCGAGCCCCTCGCGCGCGAGGCGCTGCGTGAGCTCGTGGGCCTCGGCCCGGTCGGGCCGCTCCTCGAAAACGACGAGACGACGGAGGTCCATGTCGTTCGTCACGACTACGTCCTCGCGCTGAGGAACGGTCACATCACACTGGCCGAGTCTTCTTTCACGAGCGAAGAGGCGCTGGCGCGGATCGTGGCTCGCTTGGCCCATCAGTCGGGCGAGCCCCTTCGGCCCGGCGAGGTGGTCATCGACCGGCGCCTGCCGCGCGGAGCATCCTTCACCGCCGTCGCACCGCCGGCGGCGAGCGGATGGGTGCTCCACATCCGAAAGCGTCGTCGTATCGAAGCTTCGCTCGCGCAGCTCGTCTCGTCCGGCGCGCTGTCGGACGCGGTCGCGACGTTTCTGGAGACCTCGGCAACGATGCGCGCCAATGTGCTGGTCGCCGGGTCGGGCGCAGGCGCGGTCTCTCTCATGCTGGGGGCGATCGCGTCGGCTGCGCCGCCGGCGGAGCGCGTGGCCATTTTGCAGCAAGGAGCGGACGATCTCTCGCTCCCCCAGGCGCACGTGGTCCCGATGGCGCTCGCCGATCACGGGCCGCGCGGCGAGGAGGCGGTCTACGCCGCGGCTCGGCTCGGGGTGGACCGCATCATCGTCACCTCGCTCGCCGGCGCGGTGGCGACGGCGACGATTGACGTCATCGCAGAAGGCAGCGAGGGCGTTCTCGCGGGGGTTGGCGCGCCGTCGCTCCGTCACGCGCTGGCGCGTCTCGTGTCCCAGGTGGCGCTGTCCCGCGCGGGTTCGACGGTCGAAGCCGCGCGCGAGGCGGTGGGCGAGTCGTTCGATGTCGCCGTCGAAGTCGAGCGAACGCCCGATGGCCGGCTGCGCGTCATGCGCGTGGCCGAGCTCGACGGAAGCGACGACCGGGGAGTCGTCACGCGCGATCTGTTCGTCTTGAGCGAAAACGGCACCGGCGCAGCGGCGTATCGCGCGACCGGTGTCTCGGCGCGCATCGCGCGGGATTTTGGCTCGCGCGCCCTGAAGGCCGACGGGGGGAAGCGATAACCCTCCCCCCGTGCGCCGCTCCCTGAGCGATACGCTCGCGGAAGACGGCGAAGGGCAGGTACTCAGGGCCCGACGAAGCAATAGATTCTCCCGGCGCCTCCGCCGGGCGCCGTGTTCGCGCACTGGCCCGTGTGCGAAGAGTTCCACGGAGTGTACATCGCAGCCATGCTCATCCCCGGGCCGAGGCCGTCGGCGTGGCCGACGAACGAGTTGCCGGTCGTCGCCGTCCAGTTCGTGCACGTGAAGCCGACATCGAGCATCCCGAGGGTCGTGGAGCCGGTCAAAATGTCGTGTTCCAGCGGAGCCGGCGAGCCGGTCCATTGCCCGTTGATGCGGTGACCGTGCTCATCGATAAAGAGCGACGGGTCGCCGCTGTGCGGGTGAAGGGCGTTGTTGTCGGCGGCGACCATCAGCCCCAGCGAGTTGTAGTAAGGGCCGTTGCCGATCCGATCGCGCGCGTTGGTCACCGGGGAGTCCGCGCTCAAGTATGCGCGCCAGGTCTTGTCGCCATGACCGACGGCGGTGGCGAGCCGCTGGCATCGTGCGTCGGCGCCGGTAAGGCCGCCGAGATTGCCCGTCATGCTCGTGTCGCTGCTGACGAAAAAGTTCATGAGGGGGCTTGGGGCTCCCCCGTCGCCGACGGGACCCGCTTCGATCGGGGCGGCCATGCCGTCGCTCGGCGCGCCTCCGCCCGCATCCCCTCCTTGCGGGCCCCCCGCGGCATCCGATGCGCTCGTGGCTCCCCCGGCATCTCCCGCGCCAGTCGGTCCGCTCGACCCGCCGGAGCTACTCGACGCCGTGCCGCCGCCCGATCCGCTGGAGCCGCTCGAGCCCGTGCCGCTGCTCGATCCGGCCGAAACGGCCGAATCCATCGAGCCGCCCGATCCGGACGCGCTGCCCCCGGAGCCGGACCCCGACCCGCCGACGTTCGCGTTGCCGGAGTCGGTCGTCGTTCCGGCGCCGCCGGCGGCCGGGGCGGGGCTACTCGAGGAGCACGCGGCGACCGCGAGAAACGAGAGACAGGCAAGAGTCGAGATTCGTTGTGGCGTCATGGCTTCTCCGGCGGCGCTTCGCGGGTCGCACCTTATAACCGCCACGGCAGCGCCGATCCGTCAAGGGACGTCCCGATGCGGGGCGCCTCTTTCCGAAACGCAGGGCTGCCGTTCGAGGGCGCGGTGAACCGCGCCGAGCCACCGAACGGACCCGCGCCTTGGCGACCGGCGCCAAGGCGTTGAAATGGCCCTGAGCCGCGACTCGGGCTTTGCCATTCTCGCGCGCGGGCTTCGTGGTATCGGAGAGGCAATAGCGTGGTCCAGGGCGTTTCCAACTCGGCGGCTGGCGTGCGCGAGGGCGAAATCCTCGCGGGCCGGTACCGCGTCGAGAAGGTCCTGGGCGCGGGGGGCATGGGCGTCGTCGTGGCCGCACGCCACGTCCACCTCGATACGAAGGTGGCCATCAAGTTCCTCTTGCCCGCGTTCACGACCAGCCCGGAAGCGGTCGGGCGTTTCGCTCGCGAGGCCCGCGCCGCGTCCAAGATCACGAGCGAGCACGTGGCCCGGGTCTTCGACGTGGGCACGCTCGACAACGGCGCCCCGTACTTGGTGATGGAGTTTCTCGAGGGCGAGGACCTCGCCGCGTGGCTTCGCCAGCGGGGTCCTTTGCCGATCGAGCAGGCCGTGGACTTCGTGCTTCAGGCGTGCATCGCCGTGGCCGATGCACACGGCCTGGGCATCGTGCATCGCGACCTCAAGCCGGGCAATCTCTTCTGCGTCCGGCGAAGCGATGGGCAGTGGGTCATCAAGGTGCTCGATTTCGGCATTTCGAAGGTGACCGACTACGGCATCGCGGGTCTGCAGGGCGCCGTGACCAACACGAGCGCCGTCTTGGGGTCGCCGCTCTACATGTCGCCGGAACAGATGCGGTCGGCCAGGGACGTCAACGCGCAGACCGACATCTGGGCGCTCGGGGTCATCTTGTTCGAGTTTCTGACCGGCCGAGTGCCCTACGAAGGCGAAAGCTTCGGCGAAATCGTGATGACGGTCGCCTCGCAACCGCCGCCCTCGGTGCGGAGCTTTCGGCCTAACGTACCTGTCGGGCTCGAGGCGGTCATCTTCAAGTGCCTCGAGAAGGATCGGACGCAACGATACGCCAACGTGGCGCAGCTCGGCATCGCGCTCGTGCCGTTTGCTCCGCGACGGTCCAAGGCCGCGGTCGAGCGCATCTCGGGGATCATCCAGGGGGCCGGGCTGTCGCCCAGCGCGCTCGTGCTGCCGCCCTCCCCGCGGACAGACGAAGCTGGGGCCGCGCCCGAGACGATGGCCCCCGTGGGCAGGACGACGGCGGGACTGTCGTCCCGAGCTAGGAAGTGGATCGCCATCGCCGCGAGCCTGGGCGCCGTGGGTGGGCTCTCCGTCTGGGGTGTCGTCGGGATGAAGACGTCCGCGCAGCATGCATCGCAACACGCAGACGGCCTGCCAACCTCCTCCGTAACGCAGAAGGCGCCCACCGTGCCTTCCGCTCCCGTCGCGCCTCCCGTGGCGTCCCCTGCGTCTGCCGCAGAGACCTCCTCTGCTGCGCAGAGCGGAGCGCCGACCCCCTCCGCAGCGCCCACCCCGGCGTGGTCCATCTCAACCTTCAGGCCGGCCGACCCCGTCCCCGAAATCCTGCCGCCGTCCGCCCCGCTGCCCCCTGCGGTGACCTCGCCGAAGCCCCGGCCGCCCGCAAAGCCTCCGCCCGTCAAGCCGGCGCCGCCGTTGAGTTCCCCGTTGGCCATCGCGCCGCCCGCGTCGGCTCACATTCCGTCTCCGCCCCCTGCGCCTCCGCCCGCAACTCCGCCGCCCCCCGACGACCCACTCGCCAAGCTTCGGACCAAGCAATGAGGGCACTTGCCATGAGGCCGTATGCTTCTACTCTTGGATTGCTCCTAGCGGTGGTCCTCGCTTCGCCCGCGGCGCTGGCCCAATCCGCGCCGCCGGTCAATCCGCGGGCGTCGCTGACCGACTCGCTGTCGGGGCCGGCCAAACAGGCGTTCGCCTCGGCGCAGGTCCTCGTGAACAATGGCGACTTCGCCGGTGCCCTCACGAAGTACGAACAGGCCTACGACCTTTCCAAAGAGCCGCGCCTTCTCTTCAACATGGCCATCTGCGCCAGGGGCCTTCACGCGTATGCCAAGATGCAAGCCCTCCTCCTTCGTTACGAGCGCGAGTCTGGGCCGAAACTGTCGGCGCAAGACAAGGCCGACGTCACCGGTGCGCTCGGTGTGATCCGTACGCTCGTGGGCAGCGTCAAGCTCACCGTGAGTGAGCCGGACGCGGGCGTGGCGGTCGACGGGCAAGCCGTGGGGACGACGCCGCTGTCCGAGCCGCTGGTGCTCGATCTCGGCGTGCATACGATCGCGATCACGAAGCCGGACTTCGACACGGTGCAGCGCAAGGTACCGATCGTCGGCGGGAGCGAGACGCCACTCGCAGTCACGTTGAGCCCACGCAAGCATGTCGCGCAGCTCGTCGTGGCGGCCGACGACGACGCGACCGTCGTCCTCGACGACACCGTCGCGGGCAAGGGGCGATTCGACGGGCAAGTGACCGCGGGCGCACACGACCTTCAGGTGACCGAGCCCGGCAAGGTCACGTTCAAGACGCAGGTCGATCTGCAGGACGGCGAGACGCGGCAGGTGCAGGTCACGCTCGAGAGTGAGAAGGCGGGAGGGAGGGCGGTCTGGCCGTGGATCGTGGGAGGCGCGGTGGTCGTGGCGGGGGCGGCGGTGGGCGGGTACTTCTTGCTCAAGCCGCAGGACACGCAGGGCGCCGCCGCGCCGACGGGCACTCTTGGGTTTGTTCATCTCGTTGCGTGGAGGCGGTAGATGCGACGCGAGCCAGACCGGGGCTCGGGCGCACGCCGTGCGGCTGCCGCGGGAGGGCTGCTCGTGGCGGGCGCGGTGGCTTGGGCAAGCGGATGCACGCAAACTCCGCCGAAGCCCGTGGGGGGGTTGGAGCTGATCATCGCGGCCGATGGGCTGAGCGCTCCAGCGGACTTCGATGACATCCATCTGGAAGTCAGCCAGCAGTCCGACGGGGGAAACTGGAACAAGCTTTGGGGTAACGACTACGAGGTGCCCTCGCCGGCGGCAACGCTGCCGGCGACGTTCGCGATCATCGCGGGGCAGAGCCCCGATCAGGAAGTGCTCATCGAGGTGACCGCCTTCAAGGTCGGCGAGCCCGTGGTGCAGCGCGTGGCGCAGGTGCAGGTGCCGACGGATCGCGTGGCGGCGCTGTGGATGGTGCTCGCCGAGGTGTGCCGGGGGCAGGTCGCGGTGGTGGGGGCCGAGGGCGAAGTGATGTCGACGTGCCCTTCGGGGCAGAGCTGCCAGCCGAGGACGGGGGCATGCGGGTCGAACGTGATCAGCGAGCCAGGGGCGTTGCCGACGTATGTGCCGGGCGAGCGCCTGGATGCGGCGCCGGAGGCGATAGTGGTCGCGGTGACCGCTGAGACGGGACCGCCGGCCGCGGCGCCGACGGCCGACTTAGGACGCGACGCGGCGGAGGCGGGGTCTTCGGGCAGCAGCAGCGGCTCGGGGGGCAGCGGTGACTCGGGGCCCGACGCGGCGGAAGCGGGGCCCTTGGGCAGCGGCAGCGGCTCGGGGGGCAACAGTGACTCGGGTCGCGACGCGGCGGAGGAAGGGCCTTCCAACACGCTGGAAGGTGGAGCCGCAACACCTCTGAGCTGTACGCCTGGTGGGCCGGGAACGACCAACTGCGGGCCAGGCGGCAGCGGAATGGAGAGCTGCTGCAACAGCCTGGAGGTGCCGGGTGGGACCTTTTACCGGTCGTACGACATCCTCGTGGTCGATGCGAGCTTTGACATCATCCAAACGGCACCGGACGGCGGCCCGACCGACGAGGCCGATCCAGCCACCGTCAGGGGCTTCCGCCTGGACAAGTACCCGGTGACCGTGGGCCGGTTCCGCCAGTTCGTGAGTGTTTGGAACAATGGCGACGGGTACGTGCCGCCCGCGGGATCTGGCAAGCACACGCACCTGAACGAGGGCAACGGTCTGAACGCCACGGGCGGGGGCTACGAGCCTGGCTGGGTGGCGACAGACGACATCAACATCGCGCCAACGGACCGCAACCTCGTATGTGCAAGCGGACCGGCGGGGACAATCGGTTCGGGCACTGCCTACGCCACGTGGACCAACACGGCAGGCAGCCGGGAGAATTTGCCGATCAATTGTGTCAATTGGTGGGAGGCCTATGCGTTCTGCATCTGGGACGGCGGGTTTCTGCCCAGCCAGGCCGAGCGCGAATACGCTGCGACGGGCGGAGGCCAGCAGCGCTTCTATCCGTGGGGCTCGACGGATCCGGGAACGGGCAACCAGTACGCCATTTACGGCGGCTCAGACTTGAACTGCTACTACCCGAGCGGCACTCTGGCTCCTTGCACCGGTGTGGCGAACATCGCACCTGTGGGAACGCCGGCACTGGGGGCGGGGCTCTGGGGCCAGCTCGACTTGGCAGGCGAAGTCTCGGAATGGACAATGGACTCATACGGTACGTACGTGAATCCGTGCATGGACTGTGCTTACCTCACAGCAGATTCCAGCCGCGTCATCGCGGGCGGCTACTGGGGTTATGGCGCCGGCGGGATAGCGCCCTTTATTCGCAACGGCGTCGGCCCCGAGGGTCGCGACAGCGGCGTCGGTCTGCGTTGCGCAAGGACTCCGTAGCAGCTCACTGGCTGACAGGCTGGACGCCGGGCCGCTTGCGGTGCAGTGTGCGTCGGCTCGACTTGCGGTCGAGATGTCGTTCGGCACGCGCTAACCTCGGGCCCAATGCTGCACACCGAGAGCATCGAATACCAAGCCGACGGCGCGCGTCGCGTCGGGTTCCTCGCCGTGGATCGCTCACGCGCCGACAAGCGCCCGGGAGTTCTCATCGCGCACGAAGCAAGCGGTGTCTCTGAAGTGGTCAAGCAGCGCGCTCGACGCCTCGCCGAGATCGGCTATGTCGCGTTCGCGCTCGACTACGTGGGAGACGGCTTGGTCTTGCAGGACAGAAGCGCGAGCGGGGCGCTCGTGACGAAGTACATGGAAGCGCCCGAGCGCATTCGGGCGATCGGCCGCGCGAGTCTCGACGTGCTGCGGTCGCAGCCCGAGGTCGATCCTGCCCGGATCGCCGCGATCGGGTATTGCTACGGCGGCGCGGCCATGCTCGAGCTCGCCCGGAGCGGCGCGGACGTCGCGTGCACCGTGGGGTTTCACTCCGCGCTGGCGACCAAGCGCCCCGGAGACGCGCACCAGATCAAAGGCAAGATCCTCGTGTGCATCGGCGCGGAAGACCCGATTGTTCCGCCCGAGCAACGGCTCGCGTTCGAGCAGGAGATGCGCGCGGGAAAGGTGGACTGGCGGCTCTACCTCTTCGGCAACGCCGTCCATGGCTTTGCCAACCCCGACGCCGATCGCTTCAATCACCCGGCCCTCGCGTACCACCGGCCGACCGACGAGCGATCGTTTCGCGCGATGCGCGACTTGTTCGACGAGACGTTCGGTCCCTTGCCGCGCGCGGACGCCCCGACCTCTCCCTGACGGTCGCAGTACCGAACCCACGCGATGGGGCTACGAGACACGAGCCTTCGCGACGAGGCGCACCACCGGCGCTTCGGGTCCGGCGCGGTCGCCGCCGGATTGTGCGGCGCCACTCCTACCGATCGATGTGCGACTTGAGCTTGCGGTGATACGACGGCAGTCGCAGCTTGCGCAGCGCCTTCGTTTCGATTTGGCGGATGCGCTCGCGGGTCAGCTCGAAGCTCTTGCCCACCTCTTCGAGCGTGAGGTCGCCCGGCGCGTCGATGCCGAACCGCATCCGCAGCACTTGCTCTTCGCGCGGCGAAAGGAGCTTGAGCAAATCGCGCGTCTCGCGCGAAAGCTCTTGGTCTCCGAGCGCGTCGTCGGGGGCGGGGAACGAGAGATCCTCCACGAAGTCCCCCACGGTCGCCCCGCCGTCGTCCCCGACCGGCGAGTCCAGGCTCACCGGATCGCGCGTCGCCTCGAGCAGCATCCGGATCTTTTCTACCGGCACGTTCATCCGGGTCGCGATTTGCTCGGGAGTCGGCTCTTCGCCGGCCTCTTGCACCATGTCGCGTAGCGTCTTCGAGAGCTTGTTGTGCGTCTCGACCATATGCACCGGAATCCGGATCGTGCGTGCCTGGTCGCTGATGGCCCGGCTGACGCTCTGGCGGATCCACCAGCTCGCGTAGGTGCTGAACTTGTAGCCGCGCTTGTACTCGAACTTGTCGACCGCTCGCATGAGGCCGAGGTTGCCTTCTTGGATCAGGTCGAGCAGGTGCAGCCCGCGGTTGCGATACCGCTTGGCGATCGAAACCACCAGCCGAAGATTCGCGGATACGAGCTCCGCCTTCGCGCGCTCGGAGACTCCTCCGCCCGTTCGGACCGCATTGAGCGTCGCGTCGAACGCGCGTCTGCGAGCGACGGGTGCCGCCTCGCGAGCCGCACGCACTTTGGCGACCACGCGGTCGAGCGCGCGCTTGGTCAGTCGCACTTCGAGGAGCGCCTCGACAAGCTCTTCGCGCGTCCGTGTGGCCACGCGCCGGCCGCCGGCCACCACGCCGACACGTTCGAGCGCGTCGGCGATCGCACCCACCGCGCGCGTCTCCTCGTCCGCTCCGTCTTCGTCGACGGTCGTGCGCGTGACGTCGCGAAGGCGCACCCGGCGATCACGGACGGCGCGACCCAGGGCGGCGAGCTCGCGGGCCCCCACGGGAGATGCGAGGATGGCGTGGAGCGCTCGACGCTCCCCCTCCTCGATCCGACGCGCGAGGTCCACTTCGCCCTCTCGGGTAAGGAGAGGCACGCGGGCGAGCTGTTCGAAGTACGTGGTAACCGCGTCGGAGTGTGAGTCGTCGCGGACGGGATGGATCGGAAGGGGGGTGGACACTTCTACCGGGGGATACGGGTCAGTGAGACGTTTTGATCTAAGGGAAGGCGAAAAGTCCTGCCAGACACGGTTGTTGCCACGCGATTGGACTCGGTGCGACCTCAGCCGGGCAAATTGCTGGCGGCGATTAGGGGCTCACGCTCGTTTCTGGGCGTCGGATCATCTTCCGGTGAAGCAGTCGCTTCTTCAGCGGGCCTAGCCGATCGATCATCAGGATCCCATGTAAGTGGTCGTATTCATGTTGGATTGCGACGGCGAGCAGCCCTTCCGCGTCGAGCTCGAACCACCTGCCCTCTCGGTCTTGTGCGCGCACGCGAACCTTTTCCGCCCGCTCAACTTCCTCGCGGGCCCCCGGAAAGCTCAGACAACCCTCGTCGAACGTGAGCGTCCCCTCCTTGGAGACGATTTCCGGATTGACGAACACGCGCAAGTCGCTCGCCTCTCCTTCGGCCGCGCAGTCGACTACAAAAATCTGCCAAGATTCGCCAACTTGCGTCGCCGCCAAGCCAACTCCGGGCGCCGCATACATCGTCTCGGCCATGTCGTCAATGAGCCGGCGCAGCTCGTCGGTGAGCGCGTCGACCCTCTTGCCCGGCTCGCGCAGGCGCGGATCGGGGTAGTGTAGGATAGTACGGACAGCCATGCGTTTTGATTAATCTAATCCGCCATAGCCGTCCTGCACGAAAAACTACCTGTCTGGGTGGAGAATCTGCCCCCAGACGTGCGCATCGACCCCGCAGACCTCCCACTGCGGGTTAACGATGCACGGAGCCTCAGCCGGCGTCGCCGGCCCCGCCCAATCGACCGCCCCTGGCCGGCCGCGAGGCCCGAGCAGGATGGGCGCGATGAAGCAGTGGAGCTCGTCCACCGCCGCCCCGGCGAGGACGCTCCCGGCCAACTCCGCCCCGCCCTCGACCATGACGGTCACGATGCCTCGGGACGCCAGGAGCTTGAGGGCCGACATCGGGTCGATTCGCCCTTCGGCCGACGGCGGAGCGCGGATGACTTCGACGCCCCTCTCGGCCAGCGCCGCCTCGGAGGAGGAGGGCGCGTCGGTCGTGCACATGACCCACGTCGGCACTTCGCGCGCCGTTTGCACCAGTCGTGAGGCGACCGGCAGCCGCAGCTTGGTATCGAGCACTACGCGCAGGGGACTTTGACCCGGCGCGTCGCGCACCGTCAGCCGAGGGTCGTCGGCAAGCGCCGTCCCGATGCCGATCATCACGGCGTCGTGCTGGGCGCGCAGCAAATGGACGCGTGCGCGAGCCTCAGGCCCGGTCACCCACTTCGACGCTCCCGTGCGGGAGGCAATTCGGCCGTCGAGCGACAGCGCCAGCTTGAGCACCACGTACGGGACGCCGGTCGTCACGAATTTGGCCCACGGCGCGATCAGCCGCCGCGCCTCCGTCTCGAGGCACCCCACGTCGACGCGGAGACCGACCGCGCGCATCGCGTCGATCCCGCCCCCGATGACGTGCGGATTGGGATCGCTGCAGCCCACGACGACGCGCGCGACTTTGGCCTTCGCGATCGCTTCGGTGCAAGGCGGTGTTCGTCCGTCGTGGTTGCAGGGTTCGAGCGTGACGTACAGCGTCGCGCCGCGGGCGCGATCCCCCGCCTCGCGCAGCGCCGCGGCTTCGGCGTGCTCTTCGCCCGCTCGCTCGTGGTGCCCGATGCCCAGCAGGTCGCCGCCCTTGATGACGACGGCACCGACGTGCGGGTTGGGCGATGGCGTGCCGCGAGCCGCACGCTCGAGCGCCAGCGACATCCACTTTTCGTCGTCGGGCGAGAAGGTGGGCTCGGCCAGGTGCTGCTCGCGCTCGCGCAAACCGGGGGACTTGCGGTCCGCCTGCGTTGGGCCGCTCATTCGGCCTCCCCAGCCGCGCGGGCCTGGGCCATCTTGTCGAGCTCCGATCGAAACTCGTCGATGTCGCGGAACCTCCGGTACACGCTGGCGAAGCGTACGTACGCGACCTCGTCGAGCTCGCGAAGCTTGCGCATGACGCGCTCGCCGATCTCTTTGCTCTGCACCTCTTTCGCCTCGCTCTCGATGAGCTCCCGCTCGAGCTCATCGATGAATCGCGCGATTCCGTCCATCGCGACGGGACGCTTGTTGCACGCGAGGCGGATTCCGCGAAGAACCTTTTCGCGGTCGAACGGCTCACGCACCCCGTCCTCCTTGACCACGACGGGGAGCACGTCCTCGACGCGCTCGCGGCTGGTGAAGCGCCGGCTGCACCCCTCGCACTCGCGGCGCCGCCGGATGACGTCTCCGGCGGTCGACACGCGAGAGTCGATCACCTTGCTCTCCGGGTGCGAGCAAAAAGGGCACCTCACTTACGAGCCATTTAGCACGGGTGGTCGGCGGAAGGCACGGTCACCCATCGAAGTGCGAGAGCACGAGCGTGCAGTTGGTCCCTCCGAAGCCGAACGAATTGTTCATCGCGCGCCTCACGCGCCTCTCGCGCGAGGTGTTCGCGACGTAGTCGAGCGGGCACCGGGGGTCTTGATCCAGGAGATTGATGGTCGGCGCCACCCGCCCTTCGAAAATCGTGAGCGCGCAGATCGCCGTCTCGACCGCTCCCGCTGCGCCCAGCAGGTGCCCCATCATCGACTTGGTCGAGCTCACCCACAACGTCTTGTCCGTCGCGTGGGCGCCGAACACCGTGCAGATCGCACTCGACTCTTCGATGTCGCCCACCTGCGTGGATGTGCCGTGCGCGTTGATGTAGTCGATCGCGTCGGGTGCGAGCTGCGCATCTTCGAGGGCCATACGGATGGCCCGCTGCGCGCCTTCGCCGTTCGGCGCCGGCTGCGTGAGGTGATACGCGTCGCTCGACGCGCCGTAGCCGCTGACCTCCGCGTAAATGGTGGCGCCGCGCGCCTTCGCCCGCGACAGCGACTCGAGGACGAGCATTCCGGCCCCCTCGCCGCAGACGAACCCGTCTCGACCCTTGTCGAACGGCCGGCTCGCGTGAGCGGGGTCGTCGTTTCGCTTCGAGAGGGCGTGCATCGCTTCGAAGCCGGCGATGCCGACGGGCGTGATCGTCGCTTCGGCGCCCCCCGCGACCATGACGTCACAACGCCCCCGGCGGATCCATTCCGTGGCCTCCCCGATCGCGTGGGCACCGCTCGAGCAGGCGCTCGTCGTGCAGTAGCTCGGCCCGCGCAAGCCATGCGCGATCGACACCTGACCCGCGGCCAGATTGGCGATGATCCCCGGGATCGAATAGGGGCTCACTTTCGTCGGCCCCCTGGTCATGAGGGTCTCTTTGGTCTTCTCGAGCGTGAAGAGACCGCCGAGCCCGACGCCGACGAAGCACCCGGCGCGCGCCCTCTCGGCATCGGAGAGCTCGAGCTTCGCGTCCCCCGTGGCGATGGCCGCCGCGCCGAGGGCGAGCTCGGTGAAGCGGTCCATCTCTTTCAGCTTCTTGCGGTCGATGAAGCGCGTCGGCTCCCACCCCTTGACCTCACCCGCGATGCGCACGCGAAAGGCCGAGCAGTCGAACTGCGTGATGGGACCGATCCCGTTCTGACCGGCGAGCAGAGCTCGCCAGGCCTCTCGGGTCCCGATGCCGACGGGGGTTACGAGGCCAATGCCGGTGATGACAACGCGTTCCATGGAGAAGCCCTGCGTCGACGGCTCGGGCGTGGACGCCCGGCTCGCGCGCGAAGTTGCCGTTACTTCTTAGCGTGCTTCTCGATGTAGTCGATCGCATCCTGAACGGTGCGGATCTTCTCTGTGTCCTCGTCCGGGATGTCGATTTCGAACGCCTCTTCGAACGCAAGGACGAGCTCGACCAAGCCGAGCGAGTCTGCCCCGAGGTCGTCGATGAAGTTCGACTCGGGTTTGATGTCCTTCTCGTCGACGTCGAGCTGCTCTCGGATGATGCGCTTGACCTCGGTGGGGATATCGGTAGCCATGTGTTGGACCGCGTCCTATCGGAAAAAGGGCCTAGAGTCGAGCGGCAGACGCGCGTGGAGACTTCTCGCGCTGCCAACAGAGCTTCACACGTACATTCCGCCGTTGACCCGCAGCACGTGCCCGGTCACGTAGCCGGCTTCCTCGCTCACGAGGTAGGCGCACGCCGCCGCGATGTCGCGCGCACTTCCGGTGCGCCCGAGGGGCACGATTTTGACGAGCTGCTCCTTCTGCTCCGGCGACATCGTCACGGTCATGTCCGTGTCGATGTAACCAGGCGCCACCACGTTGACGGTCACATTTCGTGACGCGTATTCGCGAGCGATCGATTTGGCCGCGCCGATGAGGGCCGCTTTCGTCGCCGCGTACGCGGTTTGCCCCGCGTTTCCGAGCTCGGCGACGACGCTCGACATGAAGACGATTCGCCCCCAGCGCTTTCGCATCATGCTCCGGCTCGTGGCGCGTGCGCACGCGATCGCTCCGCGCACGTTGGTCGCCCAGAGTTTCTCGAGGTCCTCGTCTTTCAGACGGAGGAGCAGGTTGTCGATGCTGATGCCCGCGTTCGCGACGAGGATGTCGATCTGGCCGTGGCGCTCGATGAGCTCGTCGACGGCCGCGTCGACTGCCTTCGAATCGGCGACGTCGAACCCCGAGACGTCCGCTTTGCCACCGCGGGCGCCGATGCCGGCAGCCACTTCGCGGGCGGCCTGCTCGCCCTTGACGTAGTTGACGATCACGGTCGCCCCCAAATCGGCGAGCGCGTCGCAGCACGCGCGGCCGATGCCTCGCGAGCCGCCCGTGACGAGCGCGATCTTTCCGTCGACGCGGAACATGAGCGCCGCCTTATAGACGCCGCGACGCTACCGTTCAACCCCGGGCACCCGGGAGCATTGCCACGCACCGCCGCCCGACGGGTCGCGCTAGTGTTTCGCCGACCATGCGCGTCCTGGCGATCGCAGCCGCTGGCGGTGTGGGGCTGGCGATGGTCTTCGCGAGCGCCCGCGCCGGCGCCCAGCCGCGCGATCTGCGCTGGGACCCGGGACTCGACGTATCGATCACGCTGGTCGCCGGAGCCGCGTGGATCGCGACCGAAGTCTTCAAGCCACAGCTCGCGCCGCCCACGTGCAGGTGGTGCGACGTCGGCCCCACCGACAGGGCCGTCCGAGACCGCGTCGTGTGGCGGAGCACGCCGGCGGCCGAGGTCGCGAGCAACGTGACCGCCCTTCTCGCGCCGCTCGCCGCCGTCGGTCTCGACGCGCTCGCCGCGTCGCACGAAGGATCGCCACGCGGTCTTCCGGTCGATGCGCTGCTCATCGTCGAGGCGGCGGCGTTGGCCGCCGACGCGAACCAGCTCGCGAAGCTTCTCGCCGGTCGCGAGCGCCCGTTCGTGCATGCTCTCCCGAGCGATCGGAAGCGCGACACGGGCAACGTGACGGACAACAACCTTTCGTTCTTCTCCGGGCACGCGACCGAGACGTTTGCGCTCGCCGCGGCCGGCGGGACGGTCGCCACATTGCGGGGGTATCGATGGGCGCCGCTCGTGTGGACGGTCGGCGGCGCCATCGCCGCGGCGACCGGATACTTGCGCATGGCCGCGGACAAGCATTGGCTGACCGACGTTCTCGTCGGCGCCATCGTCGGAGCGGGGGTCGGCTTCGCGGTTCCTTATGTGTTTCACCGCCCCGCGTCGGACTCCGGCGGCGGATTGGGGCAGACCGCGAGCCCCTTGAGCCTTGCCTTCGTCTGGTGAGCGTGAACGCCGCCCGCGGGTCCCGCGCGGATCGCGCGCTCGTGCTCACCCCGAAGGCGCCTCAGGGGTTCGTCCCCGCGGCGAGCGCGTCCGCGCGCCGGTCGGCGGCGAGCGCCTCGTCGACTCGGCCCTGGCGACGCAGAACGATGCCGAGGTTGCGGTAGGCGCGGGCGTAGCCAGGGTCCAGGGCGAGCTCTTGGCGGAGCTCGATCTCGGCGTCGGTCCAGCGAGCGCCCGCCATGTGGATGACGGCCATATTGTTGTGCACCGCGTAAGAGGCGCCGAGCGCCAAGGCCATGCGATATTCGGCGAGGGCGCGGTCCGGGTCGCCGTCGATTTGGTACGTCTGCCCGAGGCAAAAGTGGGCGAGCGCCGAGTGAGGCGCGCTGGCGACGGCGGCGCGGGCGAACGTGCGTCGATCGCGAAACGTCTCCTCGTACGCCGTGGTGATCGCGGCCAGGGCGGCGATCGTCACCGCCGAAAACGCGACGAGCGGCGCGCGGTCACGCGCGATCGCGCGGACGATCTCCGCGACTCCGATGAGGAAGCCGCACGCGGGGAGGTAAAGCCGGCTCTCGAGGACCAGCTCGCCAGGCACCACGAGCGCGGGGCCCATGAAAAGGACGAAGGCCACGGCGCCCAGCGCGACGACCCGCCTGCGCACGCCCGGAAGGAAAGACAGCGCGGCGGCGAAGAGAGCGCCCGCCGCGAGACCGGGCCAGACCGGCACGTCGCTCCGAACCTGGATGAGCGACGGGTCGACGGGCATCGCGAGCTGACCAAGGCCCGCGGCCGCGAGGGGCAGGTTCCGCGCGAGCTCGCGAACCGTCGCGCTGGCGGCGTGGGGATGAACGACCGCTCGGCCGGTGATGACCACAGACCATCCGAAGACCAGAATGAGGAGCGAGCGGGACCGTCGCAGGCGAACCCAGGTGTCCGGCTCGAGGAGGGCGACGTGGAGGACGCACACGGCAGGGATCACCACGGCGGTCTCTTTGGTCCCGAGCGCCAGCCCGAACGCGACCAGGTGAAGCCCCCGGGCCAGCCAGGACGAGCCGCGCTCTCCCCGCAGAAAGAGAAGCCACGACGACAGCGCGAAGACCGCGAGGAGCGAGTCGTTGCGTCCGGGAATCCAGGCCACGGCCGAGGCGAGCACCGGGTGCACGGCGAAGGCGAGCGCGGCGACCCGCGTGACGATCGGGCCCAATGCCAGGTGACGCAGCAGCGCCAAGAAAAGGAGGCTCGCGACCAGATGCAAGACGACGTTGGTCAGGTGATATCCGCCCGCCCGTACCCCGCTCCATTGGGCATCGAGCGCGTACGACAGTGTGACCAGCGGCCGGTAGTACGCGTGTTGCGCGTCGACGACGTGCATGTACGCGCGCCTGAAGGCGCCGAGCAGGCCCGCCGGACGCGCGAGGAAGGGCTGGTCGTCGACGATGAAATCGCGGTCGTCGAGGTACGTGAATCCGAACGCGATCGACCGGCCGTGCACCACCATCGCTGCCGTCCCGACGAGGAGACCGTCGAGAAATGCGGCTCGCCGGGCGGTCACGCGATGTCCTCGCCCGTGCGAGCCGACGTACTGGTGCCCGCCGCTGCGGTCGCGTCGGACGGAATCCGCACCCGCCTGAGGTCACGCGGTGTCCGCAGCATCGCGTCGTCGTCGATCACGTCCGCGAGGGAGCGATCGACCGCCCGCACCAGGTCGAGCGCGGTCGGGTATCGGCTGGGGGGCACGTCGATGCCGATCGCGGCGACCACCGCCGGCGCGACTCCGAGCACCAGACTCTCGTAGATGGCGTGCCCGAAGACAATCGTGTCGCTCGCCTCGGACTCCAGCGCGCCGCCGCGACCGAGGGAGACGAGGACCACTCCGCCCTCGTCCAGCAGCGCGAGAGCGTCCAGCTCGGGCGTTCGAGCGGGGGGAAGCTTGCGCGCTCCGGGGGCGATCCGGCGGGTGATGCAGCGATGCTGGCGCGCGTGAAGCGCGCACTTGGCGCGGGGGAACGTTCCCCACACGAGCGCGTTCATCAAGTCGTGCCAGCAGTGCGCTCTCGTAGGCACCTCGCCATCGAGCGCGATGCGCGCGTCGTAGAGCGACCGCGCCTCGACCGGTGCGTCGCGACGCCGGCGCGGCGGCGCCTCCACGAAGCGCACGCAGGGCTCGCCTTCGAACACGCGCGAGAGGGCGTCGATCGGTGGGAAGTCGTCAAAGCCACCGATCGCCGTCGCCGCGCGCGCGAGGGGCCACAAGAGCGCGCTGCTGGTGAGAAAGCGCCGGTCGTAGGCAGCGGCGCGCCGCACCGCGACAAGGGGTCTCATGCGCCACAGCGAACGTACCATGCCCCTACCGGCTGCACGGCGTCCCGCCCCCGCGCAACACTCGGGGGTATGCTCCGGAGGTGCGGGATCGCGCTGAAGTCGTCGTCATCGGCGCGGGGATTATGGGCCTCTCGGTCGCCTATCACCTCGCCGAGCGGGGCATCACCGACGTGACGGTGATCGACCGCGGGTACCTCTGCGGTGGCGCGAGTGGCCGCAACGGAGGCGGCGTCCGGGCGCAGTGGTCGAGCGAGGCCAACGTGCGGCTCATGCTCGAGAGCATCCGCATGTGCCGCGAGTTCGCGACCAAGATGAAGATCAACGTCTGGTTTCGGCAGGGCGGGTACCTCTTCCTCGCACGCACGCAATCCGCGCGAGAGCGCCTCGAGAAGAGCGTGGCCTTGCAGAACGAATGCGGCCTCCCGACGCGCATGCTCACGCCAGCGCAGGCACGGCGCATCGTTCCCGAGCTCGACACGAGCGGCGTGGAGGCGGCGAGCTACAACCCGGATGACGGCGTCGTCTTCCCGTGGCCGTTCGTCTGGGGGTATGCCCAGGCCGCCAGGAAGCTGGGGGTCGAAGTGGTCACGTGGCAGGAGGTCGTCGGCTTCGAGACCACCGGCGCTCGGATCGACGGGGTGCGTCTTCGCCGGATGGCGCTGCCCGGCGCGTCGGCCGGCGTCGCGTCCGGCGCGGGTCCCGTCGAGACGACCATTCGGACGCACAGGGTCGTCAACGCCGCCGGCGCTTGGTCGCCGACGATCGCCAAGATGCTCGGCATCGACCTTCCGAACCGGCCCCACCGCCACGAGATCTGCTCGACCGAGCCGCTCAAGCCCTGGCTCAAACCCCTCGTCGCCGACCTGGACGACGGCCTCTATTTTTCACAATCCACGCGCGGCGAGATCGTGGGTGGAATCCGAAACGAGTACGTCGCGCCGGGCCTCGACCAAGGCAGCTCCACGGCGTTCCTCGGCAAGTACGCGAGGTCGCTCGTGCGCACTTGCCCCATCATGGGAAGCGTGAAAGTACTCCGCCAGTGGGCGGGTTGCTACGACTTGACGCCCGACGCGAATCCAATCGTCGGCCCCGTGGAAGGCGTCGACGACTTCCACCAGGCGAGCGGCTTCATGGGTCACGGCTTCATGATGGCGCCTGTGGTCGGCAAGCTTCTTGCGGAGCTCATCGCCGAGGGGGCGAGCATTCCGATTTTCGAACGGTGGGCCCTTCGCCGCTTCAAGGAAGGCAAGCTGTTGGACGAGGCCATGATCCTCGGATGACGCGGAGGGAAAGGTAGGTGCGCGTCGACGTTCGTGGCTGACCCGTCGGGAAAATGGGACTCGTGGCGAGCCCGTGGGGTATCGTGCGCTGGAGCATGCCCGGTCTGTCCGACAAAGGCGCGCCCTCTCTGGACGATCCCAGTGACGATGTCGTCGAGTCCGCCCGGCGCGCCACCAAAGTCTCGGGCCGACCGTCCACGCCGGCGCTGCCGGCGGAAGCCTTCGAGCGGCCGAGCTCGACGCTGGACGCCGATCGGTACACCGAACACGAGGTGATCGGACACGGCGGATCGAGCGTCGTGATACGCGCCTTCGACAACGACATCCTTCGCTACGTCGCCGTCAAGATCCTGGCTCCCGAAATCGCGAACGACGGCTCGCAGGTCGACCGCTTCGCCGAAGAGGCGAGGATCACGGGGCAGCTCGAGCATCCGAGCATCGTGCCCGTGTACGAGCTCGGGCAAGATCGCAGGGGGCGGCGGTTTCTGGCGATGAAGCTGATCCAGGGCGCCAACCTCGAAGAGACGCTCGATCGACTCGGCGATACGCGCCTCGAGCCCGCGCGCCTCGCCGAGCTGCTGCAAGTCTTTCTCAAAGTGTGCGACGCCGTCTCGTTCGCCCACAGCCGTGGCGTGATTCACAGAGACCTCAAGCCCACCAACGTGATGATCAGCGATTTCGGGCAGGTTTACGTGCTCGACTGGGGCATCGCGCGCCTTCGACCCGCCGACGCGGGTCACGAGGGGCCTCGCGTTCGCGTGAGCGCTCTTCATGCGGAGCACTCGGAGCTCGATCCGCCAGGCTCGCTCGTCGGGACGGCGTGTTACATGGCCCCCGAGCAGCTGCACGGAAATCACGAAACGCTGGACGAGCAAACCGACGTCTTCGCCCTCGGGGCCACGCTCTACCAAGTGCTGACCGGGCAGCCGCCGCTCACACCCCAGATTGTGCGCGCCGTCTGGGGACGAAAGAGCCCTCCGGCCATCACTCCGCCGGAGCGGATCGACGCGACGGGGCGAGTGCCGCCCGAGCTCTCGCGGATCGCGATGCGCGCGGTCGCCTACGACCGGGCGAGCCGATACCGATCGGTGGCGGACCTCAAGCGCGACATCGAGTCGTTCCAGCGCGGCGCCTGGGACCTGCCGCGGGTCGCCTTCACCGCCGGGTCGATCATCATGACGGAGGGCGAGCCGGGCGATACGGCGTACGTGATCCTCGAAGGTCGCTGCACCGCGTACCGGCTCGACGGTACGACGGAGGTGGAGCTGCGGGTCATGGGCCCGGGCGACGTCTTCGGCGAGACCGCGATCTTCTCGCACAAGCCCCGGACCGCGAGCGTCAAAGCGACGACCGACGCGCTGCTGCTCAAAGTGACCGGCGACGTCCTCTCGAGGGCGCTGGGGCTAAACTCCTGGATGGGCGCGTTCGTCCGGGCGCTCGCCGATCGATTCCGCGAAGCCGACCAGCAGCTGCGCGGTCGCGAGCGGCCGAGCGTCATCCCCCCGGAACCGTCGCCGATCTCGGCGAGCACCGCCCTCCAGAAAGCGGCCCAATACGCCGCGGCCAGCGCCGACGCGATGAGCGAGCTCGAGTCGTTCCGGTATGCGTCGGCCGACCTGCCACGCGCGTCGCTGCCGGCGGGCTCGGTCATCGTCACAGGCGGGGACTCCAGCGACACCGGCTTCGTCATTCTGCGCGGGCGCTGCACAGAGTATCGGGTGGAGGGCGCGACCGAAAAGGCGCTGCGGGACATGGGACCCGGCGACGTCTTCGGCGAAGCCGCCGTGCTCTCTGGCCGACCTTGGGCCGTCAGCGTCCGGGCGGCGACCGACGTGGATCTCGTTTTGGTCCGGCGCGACGTGCTCGCCCAGGCGCTCGGGCTCCACTCTTGGGTGGGGGCCTTCGTGAAGGCGCTCGCGGATCGCTACTGCGAGGCCGAGGAGCGCTTGCGGGCGAGGGAGCGGTCGGGCTAGTCCGGGGCAAGTCCCATAAGGCTCGACGGACTCGACCACAGAATCGTCCGCAAAGCCTCGGTGCCAATCCTCGCGTCCTGAGCGAGCGCCTCATCGACGATGTCCGCTGCGTGGTCCAGGTGGGGGAAGTCGGTGCCAAATACTATGCGCGAAGGACCGAGCTCCAACGCAACATGGTCGAGCATTGCCTCGGTGGGCTCCATCGCGATCCAGCACTGCCGCTGAAAGTATTCCGAGGGCCGTCGCACGACTCGGCCGCGCACCTCGGCACTGAGCTGCGCGTACTCGATTGCGTCGAGGCGCCACAGCCAGTAGGGCAACCATCCGCATCCCGCCTCAAGGAAGCCGACCCTCAAGGAGGCATATCGTTCGAGAATTCCGCCTTCGATGAGCGCGAGAAGCGCCATCATCATTTCCATGGGGTGAGAGCAAGCGTGCTGCGCAAAGTGGCTTGCGAAGCGATCCGCGCCCGCCGTCGGGACGCGCGTGTGCGTGCCTTCGTGCAGAAGAACCGTGACGGAATTGTGTTCGCACGCCGCAAAGAACGGATGATACGCCGCATCGCCGAGCGTTCGGCCGCAAACGGGGTTTGGCCGAAGTACGACCGCCCTCAACCCATCGCGGAGGGCCTGCTCGAGATCCTGCACCATGGCGCCCGGGTCGTGGCGGGACAAAAGCGCCGCGCCGACGAGTTTCGTCGGTGCGAATGAACACATATCGACGAGCCACCGATTGTAGGCGCGCGCATACGCTCTCGAGAGCTCTGCGCCGATCGAATCGTCGTAGACGAGAAAGGGTGCAAACGTCGGCAGCATGACCGCCACGTCGACTCCGGTCGCCTCCATTTCGGCAAGTTGGCCTTGAGGAGTCTCGGCCGCCGAGAGGAGTGGACGACGCCGTGCGGCGATTAGCCCTGTCTCGATGTACGCCACTTCGGTCACGTCACGCATCAGAGGTTTACCCGCCACACCAAGAACATCGGGGGTACGCAGCAGCGCATGCTCGCCAAGCCTCTCCAACCGCGACGCGAGTGTCTCTCCGAACGGAGCCACCGACATCAACTGCGGGGCTTGGTCTCGCATTGTTACCGGGAGGTACTCGCGCCACATGCCGATTGGCTCCATGACGTGCCGATCCACGTCCATGATCCGCATACCGTTTCGCATGGAATTGCTCCCTCGCCGCTTACACAAGCAAAGGTACGGAGTTCAGATTGACCTCGACCAGTGGTTGAAGCCTCCAGCCGAGATTGAACGGCACGTCGTATAGTCTCCCCGGCGCAAACCTCGGCCAAAAATGACGAAGGCCCGGAACAATCACCTGGGCTACGTTCAGGTTGATATCGGGACGGGTTTTGTCTACCACAATGAGCTCCAAGCCACTGTCTTGGAGCCGGTTCATGCATTTCTCGATGTCGACCTGCAGGTCAGCACCTTCAATTCGCGGGAGGCAACGAGACGAGACCGAAGGAACGTCGGGCTGAGGAAATAAATATTCGCGATCAAAGAGCCGGTCGAGGTCCCACGGCGCACGGCGCTGACCGGTGGGGTCGAACAGCTGGTTTAGCTCCGTTAGCGCTCGTTGCACGGCAAGACGCGGCTGGAGATGGCAGCCGAACCCGATCGCAAAGCGATCCTCGTTGGGTTCACGCGCCAGGGCAACACATGTAGGGATGCGAAGATCGTGGGTCAGATCAAGCACCCAGACTGTCCATCCCAGCCGTGCGTAGTCAGCACGAACGTCATCGAAGTAGCCGTCATTGAAGCTATCGATGTCAATCGCCGGGCGAGAAACTTTATTATACCACCAAATGGACACTGCATCCCGCTCGATGAGCTCGAGAAGGCCTTGCAATATCGCCTCTTCGAGACAAGTGCCAGCGGCAACGCCATTGCCACAAGGGCGGCAAAACAGGGTACCGCACTCGGTCGGCGCTTCGGAGTAGCAATACGTAAGCGGAATATAGCGTCGCTGCTTGTGAGTCAGTGACCACGCCGGAGTCCAATCGATCTCGGTCATCGAATCGAGTGGTGCAGGGACTCGCTCGCGGGCGCCCGATCCGAACCGGTTGATACGGTTACGCTCGAGATACTGGCTTTGACTAAAGTTCAAGAGGTCGGCCGGCGGCACGGCTGCCGAACCTAGTGCCTCGCTCGTTGCGCGCACACGGGCCTCGTCACCTTGATATACGCCGCTAAAGCGCTCGAGCGCTTCGCATAGAGCGCTCACCCGCGCTTGCTCCGGGCTGCGTCCCTTGCCGGCGCAAGGCTTGTCGAAATCATTCGCATTGGGGACATCGCCTCGGGGGCACACCATGTACCCCGACGCGTACACGGCGCGGAGTTCGGTGTCTCGCCCCGGCATCTGCACCACGTGGGTGACCGGCCCGGTCAGCGGCCCGATCAGGTGTCGGTAGCGGTCGTAGGTCTCTCTCGGCGTCTGTCGACGATATCCGCCGTCGGTGGCGTGCGCCTTCTCGACTGGCCGCAATTCGATCGGGCGGTCGCCGACCGCCCGCATCAGGCTGGCGTCCCCACATGAGGGACACTGCGGCCTCTTGACGACTGTGTGCGCCGTCGTCTGCAAAGAGCCAAAGTCGAGCGAGAGCACCGTGGAATCGAAGACTGTTCCAGACGCGGAGCTCCTCGACGCTACGGCGCGGGCGATGAGAAGTGCCGCAAATCCGCAGGCGGTTCGAATGCTGGCCTCGATTGAAGCAGGAGGGGGACAGACTTGGTCCACGTGTCCGCGCCGCCTGCGGACCATTTCCTCGACAGGTCGATTGTTGCGCATCCAGAAGGCCAGACAATCCCAGCAGGGCCCATGACGCCGAAATACGGGCCCAAAGAGCGGTTTTGTTCCAACGACTTTGATGAGGGCCCAGCAGCCCTCGATGCGCAGCATATTGATGTTGATCGCAGAAAGCTCTGAACGAAGATAATCGTTCGCTACCACTAGCTTGAAAGGCGACGCACCGTCGATGCGCACCCCCGCTGCCCGAAGAGCGTCAGCCATAGCTTCCGGGAACGCAGGGTCTCCAACGTACTGCACCGAGACGGGCGTGCGGGGTAAAGCCTGGCTCGCAACTGCGGGATCGATGCCAACGCCGTGCCAGAAAGCAGCGGAGCAAAGCGAAACCTCGGTGGCCGCTGGCACCAGATAGCCGCGCGCAATGAGGTGGCCCAGAACGTAAAGCGCCTCGGCCTCGGACACCCCGTGGCCCACGTTCCGGAGGATGTCCGCGACCGAGCGCCTTCCGTCCACGAGCGCAATCACCTCGGTTGCGCGGAAGTCCGAAAGAACGAAGCGTTGCCCTTCGCCGATGAGGAACACAGAATCGTGTCCCATCGGCTCGACCCGAAGGCCCGGCCTCACCGTTAAAACGTGTCCAAGCTCCGGGAGATCCATCGGCGAACCGACGCTCTCGCGTTCACGCGCAACACGTAAAGGGAAACTGTGCCCCGGTGCTGTTGTACGCCGCCAGCGCGACGCTCTGATCCTTGATAACGGGCTCGCACGGCAGGTTCAGTGTGAGCTTGTGGGCGCTGAGTGTCTCCCATTTCGACGGAACAACCTTTCCACCCTGACCCACCGTCGCCGCGCTCCACCGCGCCGTCGGGTCATTCTTTACCTTCAAAATCAACTTCCAAGGCTCCGTGTAGTCTCGAATCGTCGTGAGAGCGAGGTTGAAGTCCGCGTCCAAGAGCTGTGCAAAAGCCGCATTTTCCCACGCCTTTGCCATCGCGGCGATGACAACGACCTCGAAGTCCATGAAACTGCCAGCGCTCGGCACGAACCCGCCCGGAGGAGGACCGTGACCACCGAAACGAACTGGAGACCCCGCGACCATGTAGTCACCGAGCGAGAGACTTGCTCTCTCCGTCAGGTCGATGGCGGCGGAGGTAACGAGCGAATTCCCTCGCGGCGTCGCACCGCCGCCGCCGATCGTCCCGAACATCGAGGGCCGGATCGCATAGTAATCTGCGAGCGCCAACGCGTGATTCGAGGCAGCGATGCGAACGGGCGCCCCAGATCCGCCGTTCGTCATCGGCTCGAGCGGAATACGCAGACTCAGCTGATCCTCCCCATCTGCTGGCCAGGTCCAATCGTCACCAATCCACTTGAAGTGTGGCTGTTCGGCAACCTCGAAGTCCAGCACGTTCGGCCACGGCCAGGCGAAACCAAAAGAGTCGCTCAGCGCCGTCTTCGGGTCGCGGACGAGAGCGGAGCGGAATGTACCATTTGTCCATGCCAAAGCCACGGCACGAAGCCAGGTAGTCCGAAACGTCATCAATTCGCCGTCAAGGGTATTCGTTCCGGGCATTGAGCCACCTCCTTTGCGTTGTTCACTTCATGCACGTGCGTTGTTCACTTCATGCACGCCGGGATTGAGCTCCACGAGGTGCTCGAGACGCGACCTGTACGGTTCATCCTCGCCAAAATGGCTCACAAGGTCTCTAATCGCGAGCGCCTCCACTCGTGGCATATCGTGTCGCCGCGCAAGCTGCGCCGCTTCCTTGAGCGAGGCTCGTGCACTCTCGGGGACGCCACTATCCTGTTGCAGGAGTCGATACATCGCGCGCCTCCGATGAAGCTCAGGCGCGTAGAAGTGCTCGTCGTTTTCTTGACACAGCACCAGGCACCGGTCGATGCGGTCAATCGCCCCATCCAGACATCCGCGCTCCGCGAGATTGTCTGCGATTAGGGAGCCGTAGTAAGACAGGCACAGCTTGCATCCCATGGCCGCAAGGCCGCCCAAAATGGCATCGGCGCGCTGCTCATCGCCAGTCGCCCACGCGTGGATGATCGCTGCGTATCCCTCGTAGGCCGGCAGTCCGTACTTCTGGGCCAACGTCAGGATCTCTGCGGTCATCGTGGCAGCCCCCGCCTTATCGCCGGCAAACTGATAGACTTGGCAGCCGTAGAGCAGCCCAATGGCGATCGAAGGGACATGCCCCACGTCGCGTGCCCATTGAAGAGCGGTCCTGACTTGCTCGAAAGCCGGAGCGGTTTGACCGGAGAACCACTGCAGATGGGCCAGAAGGGTCTTAGCCAGAACAAGCGAGTCCAACCCCATTCGTGGGCCCTGATCGCGATGCAACTTCGGATCGTAGAGGCTGATGGCCTGCTCCAGAGCATGCCTGGCACCGGACATATTACCCTCCGGATGCAGTGTGATGCCGAGCACCGTTGCGGCCGCCGCACGCAGCCCCGGATCGCCCGTAGCGTCGGCAGCGGCCACAAGTTGCCGTGCCACTTCATTGGCCGCGCGTCGCTTGCTCGCCGTATGGTAATATGCAAATAGTGACCACAATGTCGGAACCCGGTACCGGTTGAATGAATCGACTTCACGCAACAGCGTCGCAGAGCGCTTGGCGATTGCCTCGACCTGAGGATCGGCCCAGCCTCGCGTCGCCATCATCGCCTGTGACAGTACGCTGTTTGCGACCAGTTCCGCCTCGGAGCGCGGGGAACCTTCCAGACACTCCGCCCAGGACACGACGCTGGAGGCGTGTACCGTAGCCTCGACGTAAGCACATCGCTGGAGGGCCTGGTCCGCAGCCAGCTGAGCGTACGGTAGCGCAGCGGCCTTTCGGTCGGCAGCGGCGTAATGGAACGCCAGGAGATCGGGTTGCGCCTTCGCGATGTCCGGGAATCGCTCTTCGAGCGTCGATGCTATGAGCACGTGGGCGCTCTGTCGAGCATACGTCGAGCTGAGGTCGTAGGCAGCATCGCGAATGAGTGCATGCTTGAACGCATAGGTATTGTCAGACACCGGGTACACGAGTCCGGCTTCGATCAGTTTGCGAAAGTCCTCGGAGAGCACGTCCGGGGTCATGGAGCCGACGGCCGCAAGAATGTCGAGTCGGAATTCCCGCCCGAGGGTCGCCGCCAGTTGAGCCGTCTGCTTGGCCCGGCCCAGGCGGTCGAGGCGGGCCATCAGCACGCCGCCGAGTGGCGAAGGAATCTCGAGTTGATCGAGCGACGGAGGGGGCGACGAGCCTCGGTCCGAGCTTACCGCGAGTACCCCGGCCTCCATGAGTGTCTTGGTGAGCTCCTCGGCGAAGAGCGGCACCCCTTCGGCCTTTTTTAGTACGAACGCCAGGAGCTCGGAGGACAATATCTTGTCTGGCGCTAGCGAAGTGACGATCTGCGCGGTGTCGGAGTCGCCTAGACGTTCGAGAGCGATGTTCAGACAGCGACCCGGCCATGGGTTTTCGAATTCCGGGCGGGCCGTCAATACGACGAGGAGCCGGGAGTTCGATTCGCTCGCAGCCAGAGTATCCAGGAATTGCAAAGTCGATGGATCCGCCCAATGAGCATCTTCGACGAGGAGGAGTACCGTCCCGCGTTTGCCTAGAAACTCGAGCCACCCCAGCAAGGATTGGAAGACGACCTGCCTTTGCTTCTGGGGCGAGAGATTCAGCGTAGCCTGGTGAGGAGCACCATTAGCAGAGAAAAGAGGCGCAAATGCCCCCACGACGCCCAAGCCCAAGGCGCTCGAACCGGAGAGCCACCCTTCGATTTTGCCGAGTCTGCGTTCATTGGGCTCGTCGGGTTGGATGCCGAGCGTCCGCTCGATCATGTCGATGATGGGGTAGAGAGCCCGGTTCTTGTGATACGCGGATGCGCGGCATTCGAAGACGTGGTCGGCCCCTTCAAGTTGTCGCCGGAACGCTTGGACGAGCCGAGTCTTGCCCATCCCTGGCTCAGCCCGTATGACGACATTGCGCCGGCCGCCACGGCTCACGTCTTCCCAGGCCTCCGCAAGGGCCCGAAGTTCGGGTGCTCGGCCCACGAAGGGGCTCAGGCCACCCATCATGGAGACGTCCAACCGGCTCCGAGCGTCGGTCCGTCCGAGCACGGCGTGAAGCGAGGCCCGGGGAAAGTCTTTCGGCGTCTTGCCTGGCAGCGCCTGACATCGGAAGAATCCGTCTACGAGATGGCGCGTCACGTCGTCGATCAAGATCGTGTTGGGCTCGGCCATGCTCTGAAGTCGCGCGGCCAAGTGCGGGATCTCTCCGTGAGCCAGACTTTCCGACCCCGACCCGAGCGAACCGATCAGTGTGCGCCCAGTGGCTATGCCAATGCGCACTCTCAACTCGGGCCACCCACGGTAGAGGAGCCGTACGTTTAGGTCTGCCATCGCCGCGATGATTCCGAGAGCGGTCTCGACCGCTCGTCTCGCGTCATCATCATGCGCTTCCGGAAACCCGAAATAGATGAGCTGCCCGTCTCCCAAGTGTTGGGCTACGTAGCCACCGAATTCATGAACGACTCTGCTCGTAGTCTGATGGAAGTCGCGGAGGATCGACAGCCAGTCGTCCGGTCCGAGGTTTCGGAGGTAATTCGTTGATCCGACAATGTCGCAGAACAAAACTGCAAGGGGCCGCCGCTCGTCGCGATCCGCAACCAATCGTGCTCCGCAATGATTACAAAACCGCGCCGGCTCAGGTTGGGGAGACCCGCAATGTTCGCATGCCCGTGGCGATGGCGAGGGGTTCACGGCAGCGGCGACCCTCGTTGATGGTGACGGGTATTGGGCGGTTTCCCTCTCGTCGTGTGCTGCATTCCTTGCCAGCCGGAGAGGCGGCAAGGCGATGTTCCCATTCGAGGAGGAGTGTGACCTGATGATGGAGCCTCGACGCGGACCGACAACACCACAAAGCCCCCGCTCGCCCTCTGCACGTCGCGGCGGTTGTGCAACGTCGCCAGGCGTGGCAGCAAATGGGTGCAGGAAACCGTGGGCCGTCCCATTTCTCGTCCACGCGCACTATCTGCCTGTGGTGCAGGCCGTCAATAGATATTATACCCAGAGTGACTGCGTCGCTCGGCCGCCTGCCGATCGGGGCGCGTATCGGCGGCGGTCGCCGTGCGTCTTCGGGTTCGGAGCGGACGCTGCGCCTCCGTACAGCGTTTTCACCCTTCTCATTCACTGAGCGGATTGTTTCTCGTGTCGGATGAGGCTCCGAGTCGTGACGAGGTGTTTTCGGCGTGAGGTCCAGTCGCTTCTGGCCTATGACGGGATGGGGTTGCGGCATCGAGCTCGTGATGCGTTGTTCAGTCGCAAGGACGAGGAGGGGATGGGCCCGACCCGATGGGCCCGACCAGCGGCGGAGCCTGCGGCAAGGCTGCCGCGAGGCCGCGCGCGTCCAAGTGGCGTACCGAAGAACACCGTGCCGGACGCGGACTTCTAGCGATGGCGGCCGACTATATGATTCACCGTCAAGCGTGACTTGCCGAAACCACGCCGAGCTCTGCCCATGGTACCTTGCCGCACCGTGTCGCAAGCGCCGCTGCTCGACCCGATGACCGACGTGGACCGGCTCCGCCTCGAGCGCGACCTCTACCTCGGCCTCCTCGGTCTGAGCGACCGCGAAGACCCCGGGGCCTTCGTCGAAGAGGCGCTCGGCCTCATCGTGCGCGTGCTCGGCGCGGAGCAGGGGTACCTCGAAGTGTCGGACCCGGAAGAGGGGCCGACGTCGTGGCGTGCGGCCGGCTGCTCGGACGAGCAAGTCCAGCTGATTCGATCCATCGTCTCGCGCGGGATCATCGCGGAGGCCATGGCCCAAGGGGAAGTGATCGCCTGTCCGTCGGCGATCCTCGACCCGCGCTTCCGCGACCGTCCGAGCGTACAAGCGTCGAGGATCGAAGCGGTGCTCTGCGTCCCCATCGCGCGCAAGACGCCGATCGGCGTTCTTTACATCCAGGGCCGCCGCGCGGGGGGATCGTTCTCCGACGGCGAGATCCAGCGCGCCCAGGTGTGCGCCCGGCACCTCGCCCCTCTGGTCGAGACGCTGTTCCTGCGCTCGCGGCGGCAGCAGGCCGACCACGTGGCCGCGTTGCGAAAGCGGATGTCCCTCGACGACATCGTCGGCACGAGCGCCGCCCTGGCCGCGGTCCTTCGCGAGGTCGAGCTCGTGGCGCCCCTCGACGTCGCGGTGCTCATCACCGGCGAGACCGGCACCGGCAAGACGCAGCTCGCGCGGGCCATCCACGAGAACGGCCCGCGTCGCGGTCGTCCGTTCGTCGAGCTGAACTGCTCGGCGATCCCGGACGGCCTCGTCGAGAGCGAGCTGTTCGGAGCGATGGCCGGGGCCCACTCGACGGCCACGAGGCGCACGGAGGGGAAGGTCGGCGCGGCCAAAGGGGGGACGCTGTTCCTGGACGAAGTCGGCGATCTCACGCCCGCCGCCCAGGCCAAGCTCCTCACGTTCCTCAACACCCGCGAGTACTTCCCACTCGGATCGGCCACGTCGATCAAAGCCGACGTGCGAATCATCGCGGCCACGAACCTCGACTTGGAGGAAGCAGCTCGCGACAAGCGCTTTCGCAGCGACCTTTTCTTTCGACTGCAAGTCCTGCCCATCCGAATGCCGGGCCTCGCCGAGCGCTCGGAGGACGTCGCGCCCCTGGCCGCGCACCTTTGCGAGCGCGCGGTCCGATTCCACCGTCTCGCGCAAGTCGTGCTCTCGCCGGGCGCGCTTCGGGCCATCGAGGTGGCCGAGTGGCCGGGCAATGTTCGCGAGCTCGCGAGCGCCATCGAAGCGGCAGCGATCCACGCAGCGGCCGACGGGTCGCGGTCGGTCGAGGCGGCGCATGTATTCCGTGAGACGACCGGCGCGAGCTCGCCGCCCGCTCGCCCGCCGCTTACGTTCCAGGAGGAGACGCGCCGCTTCCAGGCCGGCGTCGTGCAACGCGCGCTCGAAGCCGCGGACTGGCAGGTCACGGCGGCCGCGCGAACGCTCGATCTCACGCGGGCTCACATGTACAACCTGATCAAAGCGTTCGACCTGAAGCGGGGTTCGAAGCGGGGGTAGGAGGGGCCGCCTCGATGGTCGCATCCGTGGCGTGTGCGACCGCACGAACCAGTCGGACCGGTGCACCGGCGAGTGGGACGGGCGCACCAGCACGTGGGACGGTGCACCGGCACGTGCGACTCGCGCACCGGCACGTGGGATGGGTGCACCGGCACGTGCGACTCGCGCACCGGCACGTGGAGCGCACGTGCGGGCGGGCTGGACACATGCGCGTTCCATTCGCGCTCGCGCGCGGTCACGTCGGACCCCCGCCAGCTCCCGTCGTGCGCACGCGCGGGAATGTCGTGCGCACGCGGCGGACCGAGGGGCGCGTACACCCGTCGCGTGGCCCTGGAGGGGTCACCGTGAAACAAATGGCCCGTCCCGGCAAATTCGCCTCGCCCAGGACTTAATGGGGTAGAGGACGCGCGTGCGCCGGGCTCGGTGCTCGGGGGCGGGCGGCCTCACGGTCGAGAGCAGACCAGAGAGAAGAGCCAACCCCCCATGGTGAAACGAAGAGGAAAAGGCGTGACGGCCACACTCGCGGAGCAGTTGATCACGGGCGCGAGCAAGCACTTCGCGAGCGGCCCACCCGTGGCGTTCGCGAGTGATTCCTTCACGCCGGCGCAGATCACGTCGCAGCTCCAATCCATCATCGCCTTGCGAGCTGACGTGGAGGCTGCCAAAAACGCGCTCAAAGCGAAGCTCGCCACCGAGGCCGCCAACATGCCCGCATTGCGCGACTTCCTCGATGCCCTCGTGGCGTTCGTGAAAGTCACGTATAGCAAGTCGCCCGACGTGCTCGCCGACTTCGGACTGACTCCGAAGAAAGTGGCGACGCCGCTCACCGTCGAGCAGAAGGCCGCCGCCGCCGCAAAGCGCAAGGCGACGCGCGAAGCGCGGCATACGCTGGGAACGAGGCAGAGAAAGGCGGTCAAAGGGGCGGTGACGGGTGTCGTCGTAACCCCCGTCACCGCACCGGAGGCTCCGGCAAAGTGACGCGAGGGACCGAGGGGCTCGCGGTGCATCGTCGCGCAACATCGGAAACGAACGCACGCGGGCCGACCGGCAATGGCCACGACGAGGAACAAATTGCGGTTTTCTTGGCCATCCCCAAAGCGCGGACCGACGCTTGCGGAATGAGCACCGAAGATCATCAAGACGCGGCCGAGTCGAAAAGGCAACTGGAGCTGAAACGCGTCGTAGAGAGGCTTCTCGACGTCCATTCCGCGGAGGACGCGCGCAGGCGGGGCCTGTCGCCCCGTGAGGCGCGGCGGGAGGTCGTTCAGCGGTGGAAGGCGTGTGGCCCGCCCAAGGCCATCGGTTCCATTCTCGACGGCCTTCTGTCGATCTGAATCGATCGAGTCAACTTCATCGGTAGTGGCGGGCTGTCCACCCCACTGGTCACCCGTCAAATCCTCTGGACACCCGCCCGTGCGATCCACGGGCAATCTCCGCGATTTGCCCCGGATCCCCGGTGGCTCGCCCCGTGCACCAAGGGCGGGCACCATGTCCTCGGTCCGCAACATCGCAGTCGCCCAGCCCTACGTAGACCCCGCGGACGCGGCCCCCGAGTCGTCCGCCAGCGCGTCCCGCGATCCCCTCCCGCCGCCGCTCGAGCCATGGATGGCCGGATTCCACGCGGCCGTCCTCCGCGCGGACACCGTTCCGTTTGCGACCGTGTGGGAAGACCTGGCCCGCGGCCGGCTCCGAACGCTGCGCGAGACCGTCACCCGCGATCGCGTGTACCTCGTCGCCCAGGTGATTGCGCGACCCTGCGGCCTGAGCCCCGAAGACGCGTCGCTCGTCGTGAATGTGCTCTGCGGCGAGGCGCGCAAAGTCCTCGCGTGTGACCTGGGCATCGCCATCTCGACCGCCACGGGCCGCTTTCTGCGGGCGCTCGCGCGACTGGAGCTCGCGGAGCGCAACGTGCCGCTGCCGCTCGTCCTCGCCGCGCAGAGCTGCGCGGGGGTCGCCCGGATCCCGAGCGCGCGCGCCGCCTTCTTCGACTACGACGGTAGCCGTTGCCTGGCCGCGTGCGTTCCCCGGCCGGCGACGACGCAGCTCATCGCCCTGACGCCCAGCGAGCAAGAGGTCGCGCAGTGGCTCATCGAAGGCTTGACCCGATACGAGATCGCCGAACGCCGAGAGACGTCCGCGTACACTGTGGCGCGTCAATTCCACTCTGTCTTTGCAGGGCTGCGGGTCACCGGCCGGTATGCGCTCATTCGCCGTGCAGTCGAGCTGCATTGCTTTCACGAGCTCCGCATCGCAGAAGCGGCCGCCGACGAGGCATCCAAGGAGACAAGCGGGACAACCGCAACAAACCCGCGTTGACACTTGTGTCCGCGGCCTTGTACCGTCCGGCCGACTGACCGTTTTGTCGCGTGGGGTAGGCGTCGGCGATGCGACGCGCCGCGACACGCACATCGGGAGAGATGGCCATGAAGACCGCGCGTACGCTCCGCTGCACGCTCCGGCTGCTGTCCGCAACCGTCGGCACCGTTCTGCCGATGGCGCTCCTATGTGGAGCGCTTGCGGCGTGCGACGACGAGAACGACCCGAAGACGTGGGTGAAGCGCCTGGACGACCCTGCGCAGCGCGCCAACGCGAGCAAGCGCCTGACGCAGTTTTACGAAGACGACATGACCAAGGCGAGCAACAACGCGAGCGCGCCCGAGGTCAAGTCGCTGCTCGATACGATCGTCGATCCGCTTACCAAGCAGTACACGTCGGGTAGTCTCGACGAAAAAACGCGGATCGACTTGATGAAGTTCCTCGCGGAGACGCACGACCCGCGCACGCAGCCGGCGATTTCGAAGGCGCTCAAAGACTTCGAGATGGGCAAGACCGACGACGAGGGGCGGGTGGCGTGCGAATCGCTCCACGCGATGGCCAAGGCCGGGGTGAAGCTCGATCAGACAGTGGTCGACGACCTGTGGAGCATGTTCGCGAAGTTCAAGCTCTCCAAGGCGCAGAGCGAGCGCCTGTACCACGCGGTCCACGACGCGGTGATCGCGGTGCGCGATCCGAGCTACGGCGACAAGGCGATCGAGAAGCTGAAGGCGCCGGTGACGTCCGACGTCGACTCCCAGAAGGATCAGCTCATGTGGTGGCAGCTCACGAGCGTGCAGCTCTTGAGCGAGATGCGTTACCCGAAGGCGGTCAAGCCGCTCATTCTGACGCTGCTGACGCCGACGAAGACGTCGACGTTGGGGGCGACGATCCAGTTTGCGCTCCTCAAGGTGGCCAAAGACGCCGAGCCCGAGCTGATCAAGGCGCTGAACGGGCAGGACCCCGACTACGCCAAGGCGAGCGAGGGGTTCGAAGACAAGGCGGGCGTCGGCGTCATCGCCGAAGTGCTCGCGCAGCTGGGACGGCCGGCCGGGCGGGACGCGATCCTGGTGGCCCTGCCGAGCGCGGAGACCGACACCGCGCGAACGGAGCTCGCGCAGGCGCTCGTGCAGATGCCCAACGATCCGCGCGTTGAGCCCGCGTTCTTCGACGCATACAAGAAGCTCACGTGGGACTCGAGCGACAAGCTCCTCGGCTCGCTCAAGCCTCGGGCCGCGCTCGCGCAGCAGTCGGCCAATTTCTACGATCCGAAGCTCGTCGACTGGCTGCTCAAAGAGCTCAAGAAGGCGCCGGACTACTCGGCGAGGCTCCTCCAGCTCGACGCGGCGTTCAAGCTGATGACCCCGGAGCGCAAGGCCGACGTGGCCGACGCGATGGCGAAGGTCAAGAAAGAGGCCCCGGCCGACATCTTCGGCCTGAGCCAGCAGATGTTCGAGAACGCGAGCGCCGCGCTCGACCGGTGCAAGACCGAGACGAGCTGCTACTTGGCGCTGCTCGAAGAGCCGGTTCCGGCCGGGTCGCCGACGGCGAACTGGAAGGCGATCAAGTCCACGTGGATGTCCGTGATCTACGGGGGTGGTGCGAACGCGAACGCCACACGGGGCGAGCTTCTCAAGCGCCTCGAGAAGGTGAGAAACGCCGGGGCACGCATCGCGCTCTGCGAGGCGATCGACGAGCTGTCGCCGCAAGGCGACGTGGCATCGGCCGATGCGCTCGACAAGATCGTGGCCACCGACACGAAGAACGGCGACAAGGAGCTGGCCGCGACCGACAACACGGTCGCGCAGGTGGCGTGGCGTTTGCGGGTCAGAGGGCTCTAGAGCACGTCGATCGTCACGCGAACATCACCGGGAGGAACGACGTACCGCTCGCCTGCGATGGGGTCGATGGCGTCGGGCACCAGCTCGAGCATCGGCACTAGGGCAAACGCCCGCAGGCGCAGCTGCGGATGGGGCAGGGTGAGTCGCTCGCTTTCGTGGACGACGCCATCGGCCCAGAGCAGGTCCAGGTCGATGTTGCGAGGTCCCCATTTTTCGCGGCGCACGCGCCCGAGGTGCGCTTCGATTCCAAGCAGCACGTCGAGCAGCTGGTCGGGTGTCCCGGCATAGGAGACAAGCGCCGCGGCATTGAGGAACTCACCCTGCTGCACGTCCCCCACGGGCGCGGTCGCGTAGACGTGCGACGAGCTCTCGACCCGCGCCGTTCGCGCGAGCTCGCCAAGGGCGGCCCGCATCGTGGCCAGCCGGTCGCCCAAGTTGGCGCCGAAGCCGACGACCGCGCGGAGAGCCAACGCCCCGCTACAGCCTCGCTGGCTCGAACATCAGCGGGTCGGTCAGCGTTCCCTGGTAGTTGCCGTTGACCAGGTTGTCTTGCACGAAAAAAAGGAGGTCACTCTCCGCTGCGCCGTTGAGCTTTGCGTCCAGCGTGATGATGGCTCCGGGAGGCGTGTCGAACCGGATGCCGTCGCTGCCGGTGGACGTTTGCGTGATGACCTCGACCTGGCCCGGGCTCGGCTGCACGAGTTGGTCGCTCGGCTCGAGAGCCTCCCCGATCGCGTTCGCGATCGCCCCGCTCGCCACCGAGACCGATACATCGAAGCTGCAGCTGGCGAGCGACCGGCTCGTGTCGCAGGTCCACCACACGTGCCAGTGGCCCCCCGTCTGGTACTCGGTGAAGACGCCGACCCCTTGCCCGGGCTGCGCCGTCATCGTCTTGTCCGGATCGACATCGACGAGCATCGGCTGCGTCGACGCGCCGGTCGCGGCCGCGCCGGGCCCGCCCGCGCCCGCGAGATTCACTGCGTCGTTGTGGCCGTACCCGTGGCCACCGGAATCGCCGCTGCAACCGGCGAAGAGCGGCGACGCCGTCGCGACGCAGACCGCCATCGCCCTCAGAATCCACGCCGACATCTGCCGTCCCTCCTTCGGTACGTGACCGCGAGATCGGAGACTTCGTCAGCGGTGACCGCCCCCGCGTCCGCCGCCTCCGCCGCGAGACCCGCCGCCACCGTGGACGCTGCCGCCACCACCATGGAAACCGCCGCCGCCTCCGCCGCCATGGAACCCACCCGAGTATCCACCACTGCTGTTCATGCCGCCAGTCGAGCCGCCTCCCGCGTTGCCGTGGAAAGCGGGGACGCCGACGTGGTAGCCCGGCGATGGGCTGGCCGTGCGATAGCCCGGCGATGCGGAGCTCGGTGCGCCGAAGTAAGGACGCGCGCTCGCCGCGTAGGGGGAACGCATCGGTGCAGACGCCGCTGCGCTGCCTGTGAAGCCGGCGCCGAGCCGCCCGCCGAAGTGCGATGGTGCCGCCGGCCCGTACGCCGGGCCCACTGCGCGCCCCGCACCGGCCCACCCGCGGGACGTCCCCGTCATGACCGCGGCCGTCCGCGGCGCCGCGCCGTGCCTTGCAAACTCCCTCGCCTGTAGGACGCCGCGGTCGTTGCCCGCTCGGACCACCGCCGATTGCGAAATGCGCAGGGTCGCCGGCGGGGGCCCTCCCACGCCGGGATGGGCGAGCACATGACCCCCCATCGCGCTGGCGGCCCCGGGCTCCCACGGGCGCGTGTGCTCGGCGATGAGGCCGACCCGCTCGCCACCGACCATCCGCGAGCTCACCCTCGGATGGAACAAGTCGCCCGCCGCCACGAACCCGTAGGGCGCTCTCGGCACGAACCCGAGACCGACCGCGACCCCGCTGCGCCAGCACCAGGTCGGCGCGAGCGGCGCCCACCCGACGTACCCCCAGTCGCCCCGTCCGTAGCGCCACGACACCCACGCGCCGGCGTACGCGCGCCCCGGGATCCACTCCCAGCCGACGCCGCCTCCGTAGACCCAGCGCCCGTAGTGGAACGGCGCCCAACCCCAGGCGTAGTCGCTGACCCACACGTAGTCGTCGTCGTATTCCCAGTGCCCGGCGGTCTGGTACGGCGCGAAGTCGGGACCCACCGCCGACGGCGACGGAACCCAGACCGTGCCGTACGTTGGGTCGTCGGCCCAGGTTCCGTACGGGTCGAGCGCGCCGCGGAAATCGTTCAGCGAGGACGGAGATGCGTCGACGACGAACGGTTCGCCGGCGGGCGCTTCGTCGTCGTCGCCCACCACGACCTCTTCCGAGCCGATCTCCGAGCCTGGCGCTGCGGCGGGTGGCGCCTCTTGTTGCGGCGCGGCGGCCATCGGGGGAGGTTCCGCGGGGGGAACCGCAGCGCCCACGGGATACGCGGCCTCGCGCCCCTCGGCTTCCTCTTCTGCGCACCCTGTCACGAAGGGAACGACGAAGGCGACAGCAGCGACGAAAGCAGGAATGGGGACCTTCATGGTGAGCCTCCGAAGACCACCGCCCGAGCTGCAAAGCCCGAGCCCGGCTCGGTCGAACCTCGCCGCGATCGCACGCCATCGCGCTTTTCCGAGCATGGCCATCACCGGCTGGACGTATACTCCGACGAGTCATCCGGCGCCGCAAGTCGGCGTGCCAACGCGGACAACGTGCCCCGCTTCGCCGAGCGCAGCCGGGACACTCCGTCGCTGGCCCGCCCACCGGTCTTTCGCACTCGGGCACCGATGATATGGTGATCCCACCTTCCTGAGAGGGGCATCCTGATGGCCGATTCCCGCCTGACCAACATGACCGACCGCATCGCCGCGATGCAGGACTTCCGTCTGTATCGGGAGCTGCATTGGGAGGGCGGGTTCGAGGAGTATCTCGGTATCGTGCGCGAAAAACCGCAGGTCACGCGCAACGCGTACCAGCGGATGTACGACATGATCATCAGCTACGGAACCGAGGAGTACATCGACAACAAGAAGAAGCTCGTCCGCTTCAACTTCTTCAAAGACGAGCAGGCCGGCGGCGCCAACGCGATCTTCGGCCTCGACATCCCGCTGATGCGCCTGGTGCACGTGTTCAAGGCCGCCTCCGAGGGGTACGGCCCCGAGCGCCGCGTCATCCTGCTGCACGGGCCGGTCGGCTCGTCGAAGAGCACGATCGCCCGGCTGCTCAAGCAGGGCGTCGAGTCGTATTCGCGCTCGCCCGACGGGGCGCTCTTCACGTTCGACTGGGTGGGCCTGTCGGGGACCGGGATCGCCAACGCCGATCAAGACCGCTTCCCCAGCCCCATGAACGAAGAGCCGCTGCGGGTCATCCCGCCCGATTGGCGCGCCAAGGCCATCGACGAGCTCGGGCTGTCGAACGACAAATTCAAAGTCCGCATCGATGGCGACCTCGACCCGGCGAGCCGCTTCATCTTCAAAGCCCTGATGCAGAAGTACGAGGGCGACTGGTCGAAAGTCGTGCGCAACCATGTGCGGGTGCGCCGCCTCGTCCTCAGCGAGAAAGACCGCGTCGGCATCGGCACCTTTCAGCCGAAAGACGAGAAGAACCAAGACTCGACCGAGCTCACGGGCGACATCAACTACCGGAAGATCGCCGAGTACGGTTCGGACTCCGATCCGCGCGCGTTCAACTTCGACGGCGAGTTCAACATCGCGAACCGCGGGGCCCTCGAGTTCATCGAGATCCTCAAGCTCGACGTCGCGTTCCTCTACGATCTGTTGGGGGCGACGCAAGAGCACAAGATCAAGCCGAAGAAGTTCGCGCAGACCGACATCGACGAAGTGATCATCGGCCACACCAACGAGGCCGAGTACAAGAAGCTCCTGAACAACGAGTTCATGGAGGCGCTGCGCGACCGAACGATCAAGATCGACATCCCGTACATCACGAAGCTCACCGAAGAGATCCGCATCTACGAGAAGGATTTCAACGGCACCAAGATCAAAGGCAAGCACATCGCGCCGCACACGCTCGAAGTCGCGGCGATGTGGGCGGCGTTGACGCGCCTGGAAGACCCGAAGAAGCACAACCTGTCGCTCTTGCAGAAGCTCAAGCTTTACGACGGCAAGGTGCTGCCCGGGTACACGCAAGACACCGTCAAAGAGCTCCGCAAAGAGAGCAAGCGCGAGGGGATGGAAGGGATCTCGCCGCGCTACGTGCAGGACAAGATCTCGAACGCCCTCGTCAACGAGTCGGGCGAGGGGACGATCAACCCGTTCATGGTCCTGAACGAGCTCGAGAAGGGCCTGCGGCATCACTCGCTCATCACGGGCGAAGAGCAGCGCAAGCGCTTCGCCGAGATCATCGGGATGGTGAAGCGGGAGTACGAGGAGATCGTGAAGAACGAAGTGCAGCGCGCGATCAGCGCGGACGAAGACGCGATCAGCAAGCTCGCCGCGAACTACATCGACAACATCAAGGCCTTCACGCTCAAAGAGCGCGTGAAGAACCGCTACACCGGTCAGGACGAGGATCCCGACGAGCGTCTGATGCGGTCGATCGAGGAGAAGATCGATATCCCCGAGAACCGGAAAGACGACTTCCGCCGCGAGATCATGAACTTCATCGGCGCGCTGGCGGTCGAAGGCAAGCGCTTCGAGTGGAACACGAACGACAGGCTGCGCCGCGCGCTCGAGCTCAAGCTCTTCGAAGACCAGAAAGACAGCATCAAGCTGAAGACGCTGGTCAGCGCGGTGGTCGACAAGGACACACAAGAGAAGATCGACATCATCAAGTCGCGGCTGATCAAGAACTTCGGCTACAACGAAGTGAGCGCGACCGACGTCTTGAACTACGTCGCGTCGATCTTCGCGCGCGGCGACGCCAAGGATTGACGGGTACCCCCCGCGCCCACCTGCGGCGCGGGGGCGTCAGGACGCCATCGCCCACACCCTGCCATCGAGAAACCGCACGTACTCGACGATACGGTCGCGGGAGTGGGCACCGCTGTCGTGGTCGTGGAGATACAGCAGCGCCGGGCGATTCTCGTGATCGGGTGGTGGCGTGCGACGGAGAGCGTGGCCCGCATTGTGCTCGCCTTCGTAGCCGGCGGCCGGCACAGGAATCCCATCTGGAGGCGCGAACATGCGTTACGAGTGGATTGTCTCCTCGCTGGGAATCGCGATCTGTGCATGCGGGAGCGGAAGCGCCAACGGCGCAGCGGGTATGCGAGAAGGCGGCTCGACGGACGGAACGGCGAACGACGAGGCGGGGCAAAACAACCACGAGACGGGGGCTGGCCCCACAGACGGGGGCGAGATGGCATCCGACGCCGCGTCAGTCGGCGACGCCCTGGTCGGAGATGGCCCAACCAGCGTCACCCCGACCGTCTCCTCCTGGCTCGGGACCAACGTCGCCACCGACCTTCCGCGCGTCGACGTCAGCTATCAGTTGAACCCCTTCGACACTCCCGCCGCGCAACTCGACACGAACGGCTACCCCGTCGCCGGCGCTTTGGGAAAGAGCACGACCGACATCGGTTTCGTGCTTCCGACGGGGACGTACAAGATCTCGTATCGCGGGACCGGCACGCTTGCCGTCTCGGGCATCGGCCAGCTTGGCGGCACCTGGCAGGCGGTCAACGGAGAGCAGCGAAATACGGTACAGGTAACGGGCACGCCGGGATCGTTCGGCAACTTTCTCACGCTCTCGATCACGAACGGCTCCGGCCAAACCGTTCAGGGGATTCATCTACTCTATCCCGGCTTCGACTACGACACGACGGTCATCTTCCTCCCACAGTTCCTGCAGCTCCTGGCCCCATTTCGCGCGATGCGTTTCATGGACTGGGAGAGCACCAACAACAGCAAGCTCACGAACTTCACGGACCGTCCGAACGCAGCACACTTCGGCCAGTCGACCTTCGGCGAGCCCTACGAGCACATCGCCGAGCTCGTGAACGAGACCGGGAAGGACTGCTGGCTCACCGTTCCGGAGCTCGCTTCCGATGCGTTCATCACCCAGTTTGCACAGTTCATGGCCCAGAGTCTCGATTTCGACCGCATCCGGGCGGCCCGCAGGAACGCCGGCTTCACGACACCCTTCCAGCTCATCGTGGAAAACAGCAACGAGACCTGGAACCAGGGCTTCAGCGCGTACGCGACATTCCTCGCCGCCGCAAACGCGAACACGGCCCGCTACACGGGGACGTACAGCGGTTCGTACGGGCCGCAATGGATGACCAGCTCGGCGAGCTTGATGGCGGTCGGACAGGTCGAGGCGGACCGTCTCGTGAAGATCGGCAATGCCTTTCGCGCAGCCTTCGGTGCAAACTCCGGCATCGTCGCTCCCGTCCTGTCGGGCTGGGCGCTCGGCCCCGGCTACAGCGACGTCGGCCTTCAATTCATCAAGACCAACTACGGTGACCCCAAGCAGTACGTGACTTACGTGGGGCAAGCGCCGTATTTCAGCACGCCCGATGACACGAGTACCGGCGCGCTCAACACCCTCTTTGGCGCGCTCGATGCGAACATCGCCGCCATGGACGTCACCTTCAAGGATTTCGCGAAGCTCGCCGCCCAGTACGGGGTGCAGATCGCGGCGTACGAGGGGGGGCAGTCGCTCACTGGCACGACCAACCAGTCGTTCAAGCACCTCGCCCAACACGACGAGCGCATGTACGAGGCCTACAAGAGCTATCTCGCGCTCTGGGGCCAAGACTTCGGCGCGTCGCTCTTCATGCACTTCAGCCTCGCAGGCACGCCGGGGCTGCCGGAGAACATCTATCAGTACGGTTACTGGGGCTCGATCATCGGAGTGCTCGAGGACTCGGCGGCCTGCCAGCCCAATCTGCCGATGCTCGCCGGTAACGAGGCAATTGCCTCCGTTGTCCACCACTGCCCCAAGTACCGCGCGCTCGCCGAGCACGTTCCGCAGTAGCGCCCGGCCGCTCGCGTCCTCCGGCCGCCCTCCGGGGGAACTGGGACCCAGGCCATGCGTCGCACGTCACATCAGACTCCGCGGGGCCCGCCGGACGGCCCGCAGCTCCCTTCACGCAGCCATCGCGTCAGGCCGGGATTCGGTCTACGCATCAAGTCTCTCAGGCGGGCCGCACCATGCCTCGTTCGATCATCAAGCTCTTTGGGTCTCTCTGGGCCGGCGGCCTTTTGTTCGGGTGCACCTGGGCTCTCGGTGACTTCTCGGTCGGGCCGACCGGTGTTGCGGACGGACCCGACGCGCGAGCCCCTTATGATGCGACTTTCGTCGAAGGCTCGACCGACCGCGACCAGGCTTCGGCGGCGACGCCAGACCGACGCGAGGTCGGCGCCGGCCTGGATGGCGGCGGACCCAGTGAAGGATCGGGCGTCTCCACGATCCTCGACGCGAGCTGCGTTTCGCCGACCGACATTCACAACTGCGGCGCCTGCGGTCACGATTGTGCTTCGCTTCCTAACGTGTTCACAACGAGCGTCGCCTGCGTCGGCGGGCGGTGCGTGTACCAGTGCGCGCCGGGCTTTGCCGACTGCGTGGACGCGGGCGCGGGCTGCGCGGCGGACCGCTCGCAGAGCCCAAACTGCGGCGGCTGCGGGACGACGTGTACGGGGCCGTCTTCGGCGTGCGCGCCAACGGCCAATGCGTCTGGGTTTGCATGTGTGTCGACATGTCCGGCCACGTCGCCCTCGCTCTGCATGGGGGCCTGCGTCGACGAACAGACCAGTGCCGGCGCGTGCGGTGGTTGCGGCCCGGCCTACGCCTGCGCGTCGGGGCGCGCATGCCGCGGCGGGCGCTGCGTGGGACCTGCGCTCTCGATTTTGCCCACGCAATTCGTTTTCGGTGCGACGGCCGTCGGAGCGGCGAGCGGGACGCAGTCGTTTGTGGTGTCGAACACCGGTGACGGGGCGAGCGCTGCGCTCACTGTCACGGTGGGGGGCGCGAACGCGAACGAGTTCGTCATCGCTGCGGATCCGTGCTCGGGCAGCGCACTCGCGGCCGGGGCGTCGTGCACGGTGTCGGTGCAATTCGTGCCGAAGGCACGTGGATCCAAGGCGGCGTCGCTCGACATCCAAGGCGGCCAGCCGTTCGCAGCATTGACCGCGATCGCCAGCGACACGGTGCCGTTGAATGTGACGAAGAGCGGATCGGGCGGAGGAACCGTCTCGGGAGACCGCATCGCTTGCGGCGCGGCGTGCAGCGAGCAGGTGGTCCGCTCGACCGATGCCAATCCCATGATCACTCTAGCCGCAACCCCAGACTCGGCATCCATCTTTTCGGGTTGGTCCGGGGCGTGCTCAGGGACAAGCGCGACCTGCGTCGTGACGATGAGTCAGGCGCAGACGGTCAACGCGCAATTCGACGTTCGACCGTGCTCTTCGGGGACTACGCAGTGCTCAGGACCAGACCTGCAGCTCTGCACGGGCGGGCAATGGGGTGCCCCGGCCGCGTGTCCCGGCGGCCAAACGTGCATGGGAGGCCAATGCGCTTGCCTCGCCGGAGCACCCGATACGTGCGGCGGAACGTGCACCAATCTACAGGCGGACGGCAATAACTGCGGCGCGTGCGGGCACAGTTGCCTTGGGGGTGCCTGCGCGGCCGGCATGTGCCAGCCGTTCGTCATCACGCCCCTTCCCGCCGGGTCAACCGGTTGGTCGATGGCGCTCGACGCGGTCAACGTGTACTTCGCGACGTTCCAGGGCGGTCTCTACTCGTGCCCGAAGACCGGATGCGCAACCGCCTCGACGCTGACGACCGCCCTCAACAGCCCTGACTCCCTACTCTACGACGGAATGTCGAACCATATCTTCGTTGCCGACACCAATAACTCCGCAGTGGAGGCCTACTCCACGTCGGGCGCCCTCATCTCGCAGCTGACGGGCCAGGCCTTTCCCTTCTGGCTGTCGGCCGACACGACGGCCGTGTACCTGGGGCTCTCCTGGGGCATCGAGCGCTTGTCACGCAACGGGCTCGCTCCATCGCCGGTCGCGGCGAATGTGCCATCGACGGTCCTTTCGGTCGCAGTCGATGCGGCAAGTGCGACGCTCTATGGGGCGACGGCGAGCGCAATCATCGAGGCATCCACGACGAGCACGGGGGCGTGGACGTACTTCGCGGGGACCGACACGCACCCGCAGCTCAACGTCCAGCAGGTGATTGTGTCCGGCTCGTCGGTTTACTGGGTCGCCTTCGGAAATAACGACGGGATGCACACGGATGGCGGCATTTTTTCTTGCCCAAAGAGCGGCTGCGCTCAACCGACGCCGATCCCCGGCGCCCAGAGCTTGCGTGAGGCGATCTGTATACTTCCCGACGCGACCGATCTCTACTACGTCGCTAGTAGCACGCTCTATCGGTGCCCGTTCGGCGGGTGCGGCGGCGGCGCGACGCAGCTGGCGTCGGGGGTAGGTCCCCTGCAAGCCTCGAGCTGCGCCCAAGACGCGACGAGCTTCTACTTTCTCAACGCGACGTCCGGAGGAGGGGTGCAGCGTCTGGCCAAGTAGCCGGCACGTCGCGAGCCGACGAAGTAGCCGGCGCTGGCAGCCGAGGTGGGCACGTAGCGTGGTGGCCGAAGGTCAGCCCGCCAGAGGATCGCGATAGACCTCGTCGACGTCGAGCGCCGCCCCAATCGACACGATCTCCGCTCGCCCGCGGGCTTCGGTGGCGGACCACTCGCCCGCTTGCTCGCGCCGGTACACATCGATGCGTCGCTCGTCGTGCGAGACGATCACGACTTCGCGCAGCGATGCAATGCGCTTGTAGTGCTCGAGCTTCTCGCCACGATCGTACGCCTCCGTTGGGGCGGGGCTCGTGATCTCGATCAAGACGATGGGATTGGTGAGAGCGTTCTTATCCTCGACGTCGAGCTCAGCGTGTCCGCACACGACCGTGACGTCTGGGTACGTGTCGAGCCCCGTGGCGACGACGCGGACGCGCGCGTCGGACGTGTAGACGCGGCACCGCTGCCCGCGCAGCGGGCTGCCGTCGCGATGCGCCTAGCGCCCCAGCTGGCGAAGCGTGAAGGCGCAGCGGGCGTAGCCCTGCGCCTCGGCTTGGGCGAGCACCCGGGCGGCCCGATCAGCCAAGGTCGCACATTCGGCGCGGGGCCCCTCGACTTCGATCGTTCGCGCCGCGTGCTCGAAAAGCGTCAACGACGACACGAGCTTCAGCGAATGCATGGCAATGCACACGTCGAACGGATCTCCCTATACGAGCACGGGCCGTTCACTGGCACTGAATGGTATCGAGCCAATAGGGCGGCTGCCCGCCGACGCTGGTGGAAGTGGTGGCGTCCCAGCGGTAAGTATGGGTTCCGGTCGGCACGGTGAGCACGACTTGGGTGAACGCGTTGAAGGGGCTACCGCCGTAGGTGCGGTAGAGCGTCCCGTCGACGTAGAAGTTGAGGACTTGACCGGCGGCGGGCGCGTAGCCCAGATACCAGAACGAGAGCTGGCTGTGGGACTTGTCTCCGCACGAGAAGTCCAACGAGGCGGTGGCATTGGGGCCAAGTATGGGGGGGTGCACGGCGAGGCTGCCGCTCTGCGCAGAGCTATTGTCGATCTCCCAAGTGCCCGTGACCTCGGGCGGCACGAAGCCTTCTTCGAAGGCGAAGAGCCCGGTGCTATTGGGGGCGG